>Ga0181591_10000317_pt1 | contig 36486 bp, 44 predicted proteins | sample 071ome_33_FD_133757 | JGI IMG/M metagenome (GOLD analysis project Ga0181591, IMG submission 133757) | Coastal salt marsh microbial communities from the Groves Creek Marsh, Skidaway Island, Georgia - 071412AT metaG (megahit assembly) | ecosystem: Environmental > Aquatic > Marine > Intertidal...
AGCGCCCCGCACGTTGCAGGGCGCACCCAACCCTAAGGAGTCTCCAATGGATTGTCCCACCACCACCACCCCCGAGGGGCACGCTCGCCACCTCGCCTGCTACCACAGCGCCGTGCGCATCGCCAAGCACCACGTTCGCAAGCAGGAGCCGGTCCCGTTCCCGATGGCACGGCGGGCGCTGTGGTTCGCTGGCCGTATCGACGATGTGGAGCAGCGCCCACGCGAGATCGGCGCTGTGGCTCGCGTCCTCCGCCTGCTCGGTGCCCAGGCGGAGCAGGTCGCTATCCGCTGCTACGAGGACGCCATCGCATCGCTCGAGCGCGAAGCGGAGCGGCGCGGCGGACGTGTTCCCGCCTGCTCGGCGTTCGCCTTCCGCGCCCTCGAGGCACGTTGGGTCGCCGAGGTCGCCGAGGTACCCGACCGGGCGTTGTATCGGCACCGCGACCCCTTCGACGTAATCCGCGACCGGATCGACATCCCCGACGAGCAGTACCCTTGCCCGTTCCATCCCAATTGGGAAGGTTGCTCCTACGCTCCGCACTAGCGGAGCGGTTCCCGCATAGCAAGGGGATTCCCTAGGGAATCCCCTATTTTTTTGCCGCCGCCAGTAGTGAGCCTCATGCTGAAGCTCATGCTGAAGCTCATGCTGAGTGTTGTGCTGGGCCTCATGCTGAATATTGTGCTGAAGCTCATGCTGAATATTGTGCTGAGCTAACCCACTGCCTCATATCAGCCGAGCTTATTGTTGAGCGGCGTGCAACCTCATGATGTGAGCCGTTCAGTTGTGCAGTTCAGTTGTGCAGTTCAGTTGTGCAGCTCAACAACTGGTTGCTCAGTTCAGTTGTGCATATGCCCAGTAGGGGGCTGGAGGCGCCCGGACTACGCACTAGTGCGTATGCCATCCTGGCATACGCACATCGGCCCATACCTACGCACTAGTGCGTATACCTACGCACTAGTGCGTATGCCATCCTGGCATACGCACATCGGCCCAGCTCGAGCTACGCACTAGTGCGTAGTGTGCACGGCGCGAGCCCGCGAACGCATCCGATGCCGTGCCATGGCCTACTTGCAGAAAACATTGGCAAGGGCCTTGCACCGTGCGGAGTAGATGCTAGTATTTGGGGGTCGGAGGCATGTGCCTCCGACACCTGCCCCATCGGGGGCAGGGGCCTTTTGGCAACCAAGTAGCGGCGCGGCAAGGAGCGCCCCGGACCCCCCGGAGACAAGCCGAGACGGGGGGCTAACAATTGGAGGACTACAAATGTCCAAACCTAGCAAGGCCGCGCAAGCGGCACCCAAGGCCGCTAAGGCCGCACCCAAGGCCGCTAAGGCCGCACCCAAGGCCGCTAAGGCCGATGCGCCCACCGCATGGGCGGAGCGCACGTCCCGTATCGTCCGCAAAGGCGAACGGTGCACCCTGTCCAACGGTTGGACCTTTACCGTCCCGACCGAGCTGGACGGGTGCAGCGTGCAGCATCTCGGCTACATATCGTGGCCGATCCGCCCTGTCGGGACCGTTTGGCACCTTGCCGATGCAATCGCGCCGGACGGTGCCAAGGCACGGGGGTGCATTATCCTGCACGCTAACCCGGTAGTGTCCGGCGTCGCGTCGTCCGGTCCTAACGGCACCTGGACGGTGCGCGTATGCCCGGATTGGGTGCTGCACGGGACCGCTGCACGCTAGCGGCCTTGCAACCCGCTCCCCTGGCACGGTGCCAGGGGGGCACCTTTCCCCCTTACCAAAGGAGACACCCTATGCCCGCAAGTATGGCACGGAGCCGTAAGGCACTTCCCACCCTTCCCACCCTTTCCCCGTTGGACCGGCGGCGCTTGCGCTGCCAGCGCAAGCGGCGCGCTCGAGCGGGTCGCCGCTTGCAAGCGGTAGGCGCGGCGCTCGGCATCGCAATGGTGCTCGGCACTTGCGCGCTGGCCTACTGCCTGCTCCCCTAGGGGAGCGGGCATTGCCCGTGCCCATTGGCACGGGCGCATCCCCGGCCGCTGGCCATTCGCCTACACCGTATTCGATGTAGGTAGGACCGTATTTCCGACACCCCCCTACCACGGCCAGGGGCCGTACCTCTCTCATCCCTCATCAATCTTTCAAAAAGGCCCCTAAGTCAGAAGGGAGTCAGCCTCCCAGCCTCCCGAGTCCCTCAGTCCCTCAGCCTCTCAGTCTCTCAGGCCGACCTCAGCCATCAGCCGCTCAGTCATGAATGTTATCATCATTCGACTCATCTTGCGCATTTTGCGAGTTGGCGCGATCGTGGTTTTGCGGTCTCCGCGCTTGTTCCTCAAGTTGGCGCAGTTTGCATTCAGCGCATTCGTGTTCAGCTGTATTTCTCATATAGTCTTCGAGTCCGATTCTCATTTCGGATCTTCCTTTCAGCCATCCGGTTCCATCGATGGATTTAGCGCCAGCGAAGTGGCAGTCATAGAGTCGGTGTGCTCGGTTCACTCTTCCGATGTGTACATGTGGGAACTCACCGCACCACATGCGGTATGTTTCCCATTTCCATTCATACGATCCACCGACGAAGATGACATCGGCGGAGGATGGTACATCATCTTTGGTCATTCCGTCTTGTACGGCGAACGCGACTTTCCAGTTGTAGTCGCGTATCACGGATTCCCATTTCTTGTATAGTTCGATGGTTTTCGCTTTGTTGGCGACTTCATCTGGTGCGAGTGCCCACATTGGTTTTTGTCCGACGTTTTGTCTAGCTTGCGTTGGTTTCAGTCTTTCAAGCCAGGACACTTCACCGAGCATGTTTCGGTATTCAAGCTCATCCCATTCTTTATTGGATTGGTAGCAGGCGAACTTGCCGTTATCGAGTGCGAATGGTAGCCAGGGGTGTGTTCGTTGTAGTCCTTTGGGGCTAAACAGGTGTCCGATGCGTCCTGGGAATCGTCCGGCCAGATAGCCGACAATGATTCCGGTGTTGTTGCTGGGCATAACGATCATACTCTATGCTACTCAAAATTAGGTTCATGAATATGAGCGAGGTCTTTCGCTTTCCGTCCTAAGTTTCAACAGTAGATAACCGCATCGTTCTATCGTGTATGCTTTTAGCTCAGTTGCTCAGCATGATGTATAGTTACTTGGTGGGTGGTATCCTGCCGAGGAGTCGTGGCATGGAGCCGGACGAGCATCTTTACTGTTACCGGCTTGTGGGTGGGCCGATGGACGGCAGCGAGCATCTCATGACGATGGATGTCATGGAGATGGCTGTTCCGGTCAGTGGATCGGAGGAGGGTAGTTGGGAGGTGTATAGCGGTAGTGGCTCAGGTTCCTTGGAGCAGGAGCCGACATCGGCCCAGATGTCGGAGTATTATCACCTCTACCTCTGGTATGGTAAGATCGTAGACGGTAGTCGGATCATGGAGTATCACGGTTATTTCAGTGACGACGAGTTGGAGGATGCGGGGGATTAGTTATGGATATGCGTTTGGGTGTTGAGCCTTGGTTGGTCATTTTTCGTCGTCACTGCGAGTATGCGATCAAGCAGTGTAATGGGAGTATAGGGAATGCTTCACAGTTGTTGGGTATAGGTAGGGCGACGTTATACCGTCATGTAAAGGCTTGGGAGAAGGAGGGGCCATGTCCGGTATCTCCGTACGCGGATTCGTCTGCTGCTTCGGTTTCTGGTCCATCACACAATCCTTTATTGGATGGTTGGTTGGACAGGCCGACTCCGAAGGCTTTATGGCGTCGTCGTCGTGTTGAGCGTTTATTGGAGGGGCATGGTAGTGTGTCGGAGACGGCGTCTGCGATAGGTGTCTCACGCGCTCATTTGGATCGTGCTTTGGTGGAGTGGCGCGAATTGGACGAGCGTCGTGCGCGGGAGTGTGCTCGTCGTGAAGGCATTCTTCCGATAGAGATCGATGTGATATTCGGTCGCTGTAAGATTGAGCGTTATGCTTTGGAGTCGAATAGGAGTACGAAGTTGTGCTACGAGATGATCGACGAAGCCTTGCATATTTTGGGTTTACGTAGGTCGGGTAGGCGACTTGCGTTGGCCCCGCCGAAGTCGGAGGAGGAGTTGGAGGTACAGCATTGGCGTACCACGACTGATTCAACGGACGAACTGGAGGTAATGGTCTGTGGTAGCGACTAGTTGGAAGTGGTGGTGGATTCTGCCGACGTTGTCGATCTGTGTATTCACTGCGGTAGTAGTAAATGCACTTCGTAACCGGCAGCCTGACCCTGTTCCTTACGAGTATCCGCTATCGCCTCCGGTAGTCGAAAAGGATCCGGTGGTAGCGGATCCATCACCGTTCGACCCGGATAACGATCTCATTTATAGGGTTCCTCCTCCGAAGGATCCTATTGGTCCGACGCCTTATTTGAAGGCGATGTCGGAGAGTGCATTGACGGACGATGATTTCGGTCCGATGCTAGCTTTCCAGGCTTATGGTGAAGCTAGTTTCCAGTCGAATCAGACGGCCCGCGTTGTTGTAAGCGAGATGCCGCAACTGGCCGATGTTGACGGCGAGTTGCCGATTTTGAAGCCGCCTACTACGTTGCCGATAGCGGGTAGCGAGTTCATCCTTGAGTGGCTAACTCGTCCTAGTGCGACTTACCCTCAGAGTGTGATCGACAGTTTCGATCCGAGTAAGCGGGATCCGCCGAACTTCTGGACGATCCCGAGTATTGAGACATACCACCCATCGATTCGGCCTGATCGTGCATGCGCATTATTCATAAGCCTATCGAAGCCTGGGGAGCCGAAGCCGATTCCTGGTAGTAATGGATCGTTGTTGCAGGTTCCGCCTCGTTATGTGTTGGTGCCGAAGCGGATCGTAGATCCTGATAAGATTGCGCCTTGGAATCGCCCTGGCGTGCCGTTTGAGTTCGTTCAAGATGAGTATGGTAAGATCATGCTACGAATAACCATCCCCGAGATGATGGATGGTTTAACGCTGTGGATGCAGCTTGTAGTCGAGGATCGTAGGGTTGCTTCTGGCTGTGTCTCGACGCCCATGATTGAGATGCATGTCGGCAGTGAATAGCTAACTTAAAGTAAGAGAGAAGAACATGGTGCGAGCGAGGATTCAGAATCTATCATCATTCAGCCGCAGGCATTGGGTCACGGTCACTTTCCCGACTGCGTTGGTGCAGGACATGGGGGTGGAGTGCGAGTTCGTGTCGGACTCAGGTGATATTTGGCGTGCGGTGCGTGGTCGCGAGTGTGGCGGTCGTACGGTGTATCGCATAGACGCCGAGATCGCTGGCGGCGCGTGTGTGAATGGCGATCTTCGTCCGGCGATGACGGACGGTGCTTTTGCGTTCCAGGCCCACCCTTGGGTGTTGGACGATCCTGCGGCGTTGGTGCCAAGACTGCATGGCTACGAGTCGGAGATACTGTCGGCTCCACGGCTCATCGACAAGTCTCCTGCGCACCTGCGTTTCCACACCAAGTTCAGGATCAAGGACACTGGACTGATCTTGGAGTGGTGGGTGGATATGCTGCACAACGATCCGGTCATGCCATGCTGGGGTAAGTTGGTATGGAGCGACCGTAGCGACACACGAGGCAACCGTACATTCGATGCAGGTTCGTTGTGTCTGGAGATTGGCGAGTATTCAGTGGTCGACTTCGCCAAGCGTCGTGGTATTGCCGCGCCTGTGCAGTTGGAGAATGGCAGGTGGGCGAGTGTGCTAAACGATCGGGCGATAACTTTGAATGACGGTGCCGGTATCCCGCTCAGTCTGAATCTGTTGCCGTTCGAAAGTGTTGATTCGGATAGTCCTCCTGTGCAGACAGATGTTGTGGACAGCTTGCAGCAGTCCATCATGAACCTACAGGCCGCCCAAGTTGGTAATATAGTCGGCGCTTGTATGGAGTGGGATGACTACTGGTGCGCCGCCGGTAACGTGCCGCCAGCTTACGCTAATCATGAAGCGCAAGCGGCTGAAGAGACGTTCGCCTTCCATTCGCTGATGCACGTAAACTTCGGTCACTTCGAACCGATCGGTATCGGCATCGGTAAGACCCCTGGCCAGACCGGAGCGCAGGAAGATTTCGGTGCTGCTAAGGGTACGAACGTCGTGCGTAGCGGTCGGGTTGATTACCTGCCTGCGTTGCAGTTCGCGTCATACTATGAGCTGTACCGTGGCATCAACCACTACGAGGCTGATGGCAGCAAGCTACGTGCTGACATGCATCTTAATTGGGTAACTTGGAGTGGCCGTACGCACTGGCACACGGGTGTCTCGCCGGATCGTCTGGGTAAGGTAGGCGATCCGCCTCCCGGCACTGGCTGGTGGGGTTATGATGACCAACACCGTAGCCAAAACAACTTTGCGGCTTACGCCATGCTGTCGGATGACCCCTTGGTTGACGACCAGCTTGAGCACCAGTATGAGGTCGACAAGGCTTGCTATCGTATAAGGTTCCCCAACAACGGCGCTGGAGCAGCGAGAGCGCAAGGCCGACAGATCGGTTGTTGGGCACAGTTCATGTCGATTACCGATCGGCCTAGGAGGGAAGACTGGAAGGGGCTTATCGACCAGCGTGTGCAACAGTGCTCCACGGTAGCAACGATGACCCTCGACGGCCCGATGAAGGTGCTTGCGACGATCGGGCCGGATTACCGGAAGAAGATTTACCGGGACGGGCAACTTGCGCCGACCGTGTCCATGTGGGAGCACGGACTGGCCCTTGTCGGTCTGTACAAGGCTTACAAGGTGAACCAGACGCCAGCCCTGAAGAATCTGGTGGCCACCGTGTCGCAGACGATGATCGACTTCGCATGGTTTACTGAGAATGGCCATCGCTACGTAGTCGGCGACATCATCTGGAATGATGGCCAAGCCGTTGATCTGAAGGTGGCGAACGGTTGGAACGAGTCGGGTGAGAACCCTATGACCCAACAGTTCCTCTACAGCGCCAACGGAGCGGGAATCAACATGTGGACGATGGCAGGGCTGCGGGTAGCGCGGGAGTTCCTTGACATTAATGATAACCAGCTAGATTCGCTGCTCGACGGTGCCATCACGACCAAATCTAGGGCCGAGTGGGTCGCGGCGGTCAATCAAACCGATCGTGGCTAGGCGACAGGTTATCCTCGTAAATGGGCCTCCCAGGTCAGGGAAGGACACGGTAGGAGAGATCCTGCGCCGTAGGCATGGCTGCTTGGTGACTAAGTTCGCCAAGCAGCTTAAAGAGATGGCTCATGGCCTACACAGCATAGTAGGTGGCGATGCCAAGCCCGTACGGCATGACTACTTTGAAAAACGCAAGGATGACTCCTGTGATGAGTTCATGGGCGCTACTCCTAGGCAGTGCTACATCGCTCTAAGCGAGAATTATCTCAAGCCCTTATATGGCGAGGATGTCATGGGCGAGATGCTACTAAAGTCGCTACTAGGTGGTGCACAATGGCGTACAGCGGTGGTGACCGATAGCGGGTTTTCGGATGAAGCTATGGTACTGCTTCGCCATTTCGGTGTGGATAGTATTGCACTGATCAGGCTTCACCGAGTTGACTGTTGTTTTAGTAATGACAGTCGAGGTTACATCCACCTACCCGGTGTGCGTTCCTTCGACATCGCTAACAACGGTCAGCTATCCGACTTAGCGGTTGAGGTGGCTAAGGTCGCAGACACGATTGGTGTCGTGTATGAAGGAGCCGAAAGTACCACTGAGCAAGCTGCTGAAGAAGATAGCAGCGGATCCGAATAGGCCCAAGTCGGGAACCAAGTGCTTCGTGTGTTCTGAGCCGCTAGTAGCGGCTGAAGTCAACAAGTTTGATAGCCTCCGTAGGTCTGGCGACCCATCAGCGAAGATGGTGTCGTGGGCCACTTTCTGGCGTCTGCATTTGCGGGGCCAGATGGAGTGGAACGGGACTTACAGTGCTTTGATGGGCCATGTCCGTAACCACCTGGGGAGGGATGGTCAAAAAGCCTAGCAAGAAGATTGACGAGTTCCTGGCTGCTCCTGATGAGGTGGCCAAGGATCCCGAAGAGCGCGCTAAGTATCGGGAGCGTCGCTTACGTGATGAAGCGAGGAAGAAGCGTCTTGCTCGTAGTAAGCGCAAGACGGTGCCGTCGCAGGAGGACTTGCTGAACGACATCGTGCGTGTCGCGGAAGATCCTGACACCAACCCGCTAGGTCATAACACACGTAGTATCAGCCGTGCGCGTTATGAGGTGTGGGGTTGGTACCCTGTGGAGCATGTGGATGCTCGTTTCGGCACGTTTGCAAGGGCGTTGGAGACTGCTGGACTCCGTAATCGGCCCGGCAGCATGTTGTGGCGTGCTAACCGCGCTAGGGAGCACAGAGAGGAGCACACGGCTCGTTACTACCGTAAGTATATCGAGCCTTATGTAGTCAACAGAGACGACTTCAGGAAGATCAGTGGTGATCGCTACCTGTTGCTTTCGATAAGCGACACGCACAGTACGATGCTGTGCCCGTTCGTGTGGTTGGCATTCTTGTTCGCCATCAAGGAACTGAAGCCGGACGGCGTCCTCTTCAACGGCGACACTATCGATGGATCGTCGATCAGCCGCCATGCCAAGATCAAAGGCTATGTTCCGCCGCTAGCACTGGAGTTAGCCATCCAGCGTTCGATGATGGCGGATGTCCGTAAGATCGGCCACCAGGGCGATATCTTCCACACCTGTGGCAACCACGACTTGGCTGCCCGCCTGCCGCACTATTTTGCTCACCAAGACGCCTCCCTTCTGGAAGTCGTTGAAGCAACCCATGGCCATCGCCGTGTCGACGAGATGATGGGCCTACAGGACTACGATGTGAAGCTGTTCCACGGCGGATCTCCTCTCAGCCCAAGAGGGCAGGAAGATGCCAAGACTGGCTTCATCATGTTCGACCACTACCGCATCCACCACGGCACGAAGCTTGGGCAGGTGCCATCATTGGCTGAGCTTCGCGCTGTGGGCTACAGTGGGCAGTCTGGCCATGTCCATAGGGCCTCACTAGTTTACGGAACTACGGAACGCGACAGCGGCCTCTCATGGATGTCTACGCCGATGGGCGCTCGGTATGAGGTGGGCCGTGCATACATCCCTGGTCCGAGCACTGGATGGCAGAAGGGGTTTGGCGTCGCGTGGCTACATCCTGACGGGCATGTCCACCAATACCCGGTGGTAGTTGGTGGTAGGCAGGAATCTGTTGCTTTTGAAGGCTACAATCTAACACGAGCGGATAGTATGAAGGATCCGAGCCCGGATGTCGACTGGCTCAAAGACTACGATATCCCTGGTATGGTGATATGATGGAAGACGAACTCTACGACAAGCTCCGTGATATGATCCAGAACGAGGTCAACTATTGGGTCAAGCATCTCGGACTGCAATCTTGGACTATTGATCTGATATTTCAGCGTAACGGGTTCGACACCACCGAACAGGATGGTGAAAAGTTTTACGCTAGAACTGCGGCCCTTTGGGAGTATATGCAGATGTCGATTGACTGGGACATGCCGATGTGTTCCAAGTTGTTGAAGTCAAGCGGCGAGGAGGGGTTGACTAACACTGTCGTGCATGAGTTGATGCACGGTGTTGTCAACGAGATGCATGAGATAGGGTCGCGCAAGCGCGAGCCCTCGGATTCAGACATAAAGCACGAAGAAAGGGTCGTAACTACCTTGACAAACTGCTTCATGGTCTACAAAGCTTACAGAGATCGTGAAATACAACAGCTATCCACTGAGATTGGACGGAAACCAGCTAATCGCGCTGTTTCAGGCCGTAAGGCTGCGAAGAGCAAAGTCGGTAAGACTAGGCGAAAAGCCTGAAATACGTTATCATGCCGTGAAATGGCTTGAATCAGCCATCAAAGATGCAAAATGCGTCGAAATCGGCGAAAATGGCTCTTTGAAGCGCCTCCCAGGCTCTGAAACCTTCCAAACTACGCTAAGTAAGGCTTCATTCCTGCTTGAAGTGTCTGAATGGGCCTACAAAAACCGTATTTTGCTACAGAGGGACGCACTTTCGAGCGTCATCACCCAACTCCGCTTCACTATCGAGGATATTGTTAATGCTGAGCGACGAAGCAGTCAAGAATGTGAAACTTGAGCTGAGAGATTGTATTCACGGGCTTGGTTTTGCTACAAGCACTGTTGTGCTGGCATCATTGGATGCGGCCATCGCTAAGTACTCGACGATACCAGATATATCAAAAGACATGGTAAGACGACAACAACTGGAACAGATGCATGCCCAGATCAACGAACTCAAGAAGTTGGTCGAGCAGAAGGAAGCTGAGATCAAGAAGTTGAAGGCTCAGGCAGAGTCGAAGAAGGCTGCGCCTAGAATCGACACTCAGACTAAGAAGTGAGTGTTTTTAGCAGGCCGTTGATACCAGGAGAGACTCCTGTTGCGACACTTGCTGATTGGCTCAAGTCGAAGCACTACCTAGGACCAACTTTTCGAGGTTTAGGTTGGTCGGACGACTATGGATGCATGGTCCTGTCCAAGCCAACTTCTAGGAGGCTGCCTTCAGACGGATCATGGTTTGAGCTGTCTCGATGGTGCTTAGATGGCGATAAGAACGGGGGATCAAAGCAATGGTCCTCCGTCCGATCGTGGATCATATCGCAGTATCCATCGGTTACTACCGTAGTGTCCTACTCTGACCCTGGTGCAGGCCATACAGGCTCTCTGTATAGGGCGTGCGGCTGGTTATGGGCACCTACTTGGCACCGACTAAGGCCACCCCCTACCGGGAATGGCAAATGGGCTAGAGCCGTAAGTCAAGACGGCGAGTCGGTTGAGGATGAGATTCAGACTACCAAAGATCGGTGGGTCGATTGTCTTCGGCCTGACGATAGGCGTGCCGAAATCTTGGCAGTGAACGATGACGCTATCATGCGTAAGTCGCCGTGGGCTCAGTTCATCGAGCCTAAAGTTAGGAAGAATCTGTGTGTCAGGGGCACAGGCGGTGGCGATTACAAGAGATGGGTGGATGAGAAGCTACAGCAGCTTGATTGAATCAAATATCCAGTATATCAGTATCATAAGGTAATGATATCCTCTGATACTACCCAATCGTTCCTTGCCGAGTTTGAGACGCTCTGTAGAGAAGATCCGTCTCACACGCTGCAAATGATTGCCAACTTCTGCAAGTCGGAGCCTAACTTCGCAGCTTTCATGGTGATGCTGCACGGAAAGCCACTTTTGACTGATCCTGTGTCCATCGGAGTGCTTTCAGCGGTTTTATACTGCCAGATGCGCGACAGCCAGGATGAGGCAGATAACTTGAAGAAGGGCATCTCCGATGCGGATCAATAAGCGCGAGCAAGACAAGCTGGAGATGAACGCCATTCGGCGTTGCAGCGAAGATTGCTATTTCTTCAAGAATGGCGGGGAAGGCTGCCCTTACTACAAGAAGAAGCAAGTCTCATTCGGCGAGACTTGCATGTATGACCTTGCGCACCTGAAAAGCTACGCAGACGCCTTTGCAGAAGGTGATCTTGAGTTTGTTAAGCGTGATGCCTCCGGTATCACCGCTATGGTCATGATGCAGATCCGGCGCATGCTGGAACAAGTCAATATCGAGGGTGTTACGGTTGAAGAGCCGATTCTCGACGCCAAGGGCCAACCTGTGTGGATACCGGACCCTGAAGCGCCTCCGCCTGGGCCTGGGCAGGAGCGGCAGATGGTGGTAGCTATGCGGCTAAAGGATCACCCTCTGATAGCGCGTTGCATCCAGCTTGCCCGTAGTATTGGAGTCAACCTCAACGAATTCAAGCTTACGCCTAAGAGCGCGGACGAGAAGCGCATGGTTAGCGGTAATATCATTGCTGATAACCCTGACGACATCCAGACGGTGATGGCGCAACGGCGAATCGTCGAAGAGAAGTGGGTTGCCGCTATCGAGAAGGGTAACCAGCGCACACAGGAAGACCCGATCTACAAGAAGCTGAAGGAAGACGGGGAGATCGCGGAGTGACCGATAAACTGCCCGATTCAACCGTAAGTACCGCTATTCACCTAGCGGAGAAGCATTCACTGCCTGTTCAGCTGATTCGGGCTATTCTGCAAGACTATACTGAGTGTATCCGCGCATCTCTTGAAAAAGAGATACCTTTCACCATCAACACGCTTTGCAAGCTGTATCATAGCTATGACAAGCCAGGGAACCTGAAAAAGCACAAGAAACTGCCTGATGGCACCGATTTCTACGCTGGCAAGGTTATCAAGCATGTCAAGTTCAAATTGCTGGCTGATGCGGAGGAGCGGCTAAACGGATGGGTCCAAGACCTCGGCGTTAAGAACAACACCTATTCGGAGCTAAACAAGATCCAGATTAAGCCTGACGAGATTGAAAAGATCCGCCGTCGTAAGACTCTGGAAGAGCAACGATCTTTAGGCTTCCGATCAGACCTTCTGTTCGATGATCCGCCTACTAGCGACACTTTACTCGAAAGAGGACTCGGCCCTGCTCCTACCATCCAGGAGATCGCAGACAGGATCGGGCTGAATCTCGGTGTCTGAGTGCCAGTGGGATGGCTGTGGTGTCCAGGCATCCTATCACGTTTTCAACAGCACTGGTAGGGATTCGGCGTTGCTTTGCGGCTTTCATCGCAAAGTAGCGCTAATCAACTTAGCCGAGTACGATCTAGTCTTCTCTCCCAATACCCACCGTAATGTCCCCCGCCGTCCTGGCGATCTGGGCAATATGAGGGAGGATGACAGGGCGGCTCCGGCAGATTGGGAGCAGGAAGCAGCCCAGAACGCCAGCGATTCCGCTGTGCCTATCGACGAGTTTAAGCTCAAGCGTTTCACGCAAATCGATGACCTGCCGGGGCCTAGGAGTGATTAATGAGAGTACGTCTTGGCGCTAAGGTAACCGGCAACTTCCGTAAGGCGGTAGAGAGGGAGATTCAGAAGTTCCGTGGCGACCACTACCTGTGGCATAAGCATGTCACAGGCATCGAGCTCAACCCGCACCAGATCGCGTGGATGAACGAGATGGATAGGAACGGCGACAGCCACATGCTTATCGGCAGCCGTCGTATCCGTAAGTCGTTCACGGTTGCTGCATACTTTCTTGAGGAAGCGGCATGTTTGCGTTACTCCGAGGTCAACGTACACAGCCCTGCTCTTGAACAGAGTAAGCGGAACCTCCGCTACATGACCGACATGGTCATGAATAGTGAGATCCTGCTTGCATATATCGACGAGAGGCTTGGTGAAGGTCTAGGTAAGGAGCACATCGAGTTCCAGAACCGAAGCCACATCCAGGCCAAGGGCCAAGCGTCCTCCGTGGACGGTCTCGGTGCGACTCACCAATGGCTAGAGGAGTTTGACGACATGGATTGGGAGACGTTCCTAACCCGTGTCTATCCGACTGGATCGCAGATCAAGGACCAGCATGACTACGGTAACCACGTAGGCTGCTGTCGTGTCATCACGGGCACGATCAAGGGCATTGGCAACATCTACGCCATCGAGCATCCCAACACGATCGGCGAGTCGGGTAAGCTCATCAAGTTCAACGTCCTGCCTAAGCTAAACGCTTGGCACGGCGTCGAGATGGGCATCATTCCTGAGAACGACATCTACTTGTTCCAGAGCATGTCGACGCCGCACCAGTTTGCGCGCACATATCTGGTCCTGTATGTCGAATCGAGTGCCTTCTACCCTGATCGATGGGTTCGTAACTGTGCCGACAACGAGTACGTGCCCGTAGAAATCAATCTCGACCCGAAGGTGTCTTACCAAGCGGTAGGCGATGTCTGTGTCGGGATCGACTGTGCTGGAGCAGGATCAGGGCAGGACGCATCAGCATGGAGCATCACGTTTACCGAGAAGATCGGAAACCAAGTCTACTGGCTACACACTGAGGAGTGGGGCGCTAACGAGCGCCCAGATGTAGTCATGGATCAGATCATGCGTCTATGTGCCTTCTTCCGCCCTATCGGTGGATTCGGCGACGCTTTCGACACTGCGTTTCTCTACGACTTGAACAAGTCTCTATTCGAGCATTCCCTGACTCGGGTTGACGTACGCAAGTTCGAGAATAGGTCCGGCCCTAACGGGTGGGACCAGTGGTTCATAAAGCCTATCCGCTTTATCGGACCCACTAAACACTTGATGCATGAGCGCATGCAGAAGTACGTCTATGCAACCACGTTCCGTTACCCGGCAGAGGTTGAAGACGATCCAAGGTACGATAAGCTCAGCAAGCTGCTAAAGCAGTTTGGCAACATCAAGGCAGAGCGTAGCTCGGCAGGCTACAACAAATACACGATGCTGAACACGCTGCTAGGCGACGACTTGGTCGATAGCTGCATCGCTAGCGTGTGGGCGCAGGAGGAAATCAAGACGCTGGTATTCCCGGCAGGGGGAAGCATCCCGCAAATGGGATTTGCCGATCGCCCAGAGTTCAAAAGGATTGGAGCCGACTTTCTGCATGATAGTAGGCGTTACGCTCCCCAGAGTGACCAATCTATTTACACTTTCTTGAAGGATGACAGTTAGTTGTATCAACTTTAGTTATGAAGATTCGCCCTACCAACAAGCGGATTGCCTTCGACCCGAAGGGCAACAAGCTTTCAGTTAGCGATGAGGACCAGACTGTCCAGGAAGTCTGGATCAGCAGTGGTGGTTCGTTCGACACCACCCCTCTCATCCGCAATGTCGGCATACCGCCGTTCAAGCTGCCTGATGCAGACAGGCATGACCTTCTTGACGAGTGCTACCGGCTGTGGAAGTATGATCCGCTTGGTGGCAGCATTGTTCGTACGACTACGTTCTTCACTCTCGGTCGAGGTCTAGTTTACCAGTTCGACGATGAGAACGCGCAGTTTTACGCCAACAAGTTCTATGAGAAGAACAACCTAGAGATGCGGCTTCGTGCGGCAAGCGATGAGGCTACCGCATTCGGCGAAGTCTACATGTGGCTGCGACCCAAGTTCAGCGAAGTCAAGAAGGGGAACAAGGTACTGTGGCGACTTGGCGACACCCAGGTCACCTTCTTCCCTCCCGATAACATCACGCACGTTGAGACTGCGGACGAAGACATCGGAGACATCTACAACTTTCTTGTCGAGTGGGAGGACGGTCGAAAGGAGGACCACATTGAGACGATCCCTCACATCAGCAAGTATGACCTTGAGGGGGAGGGCGCTGAGAAGGGCTGCATTATGCAGCTTAAGCTGAACGCAGGCAACATGGACCCGTTCGGCCACAGCGACTTGATTCCCATCAAGGAGTGGCTGGACAACTACCAGGAGTATCTGCGAGACGGCGTCATTATCAACAAGCTGTATCGCTCGCCTTGCTATGACATCAGCATCGAAGACGGAACTGAAGATGAAGTCAACGCTGCGATAGCACGATACCGTGGCTGGGGCATCGGCAGCAACCCGGTCCACAACAGTCGTGAGAAGTGGCAGATCCTTGAGTTTACTGGTCCTAACTCCAGTAACGAGCAGGCAAGGCGTGCTCTTCTCCTGATTATTGCTGCCGGTGTTGGGTTCGCTGAGTTCATGCTTGCTGATGGCAGCAACTCGAACTTGGCATCCAGTAAGTCGCAGACCCTCCCTGTTGTCAAGAAGTTTGAGGATAGGCAGGATATCTGGGCGCACGTACTGAAGCAGATGATCCAGTTCGCTCTGATGACTAAGGCAACTCTAAATCCATCCAGCGGGTTGACGATGGAGTTGGATCAGGAGGGCGACCCGATCGAGTTCAAGGGCCGTGTCGAGTTCCCGCCGATCGCCCAAGATCGCGACCTGGAGGTTGCACAGACTAACAAGCTCGCGATGGAGGGCGGCTACATGTCCGAGAGGACTGCCGCTGCTCGGTTGAGCATTGACTACGATCGAGAAATGGAGCAACAGCGCAACGACATCGATCGCCAACAGGAACTGAACCAGATGATGGTCGACGCTGGTTTGAAACCCGATGTTTCAGCTGTCGGGCAGAGCGAGGAGGAGTCGTATAGTCCTGGCGATCAAAGCGGCGAAGCAAGAGCCCGTCCACGACCAGACCGTAGTAGGGAGCCGAATGGTTCGAATGCGCCGCTTGATACGTGATCGTTCCAGCAGGGCCATACAAGTTTAAGGAAGTCAGCGCAGCCTTTCACCTAATTCGTGATAACGTCTACTCACCATGGAAGGTGATAGGCGTTTTCATGGTTTGGCATAATTGGGCTAAGTCTCGCTATACTGAGCCTTACCGATACTTGGAGAAGGAGTTTGACTACGAAGTAGAGCAAGCCGGTCCTGCCGCCTTCACGTATGAATTTTTAGATAGGTGGCACAAAAGGCATCAGAATAGTTTGGATGTTGTATCAAAAGTCATAAGGTATTGTTCCACCAACGACATGGAGAACATGCTCAAGAAGTTTGCCCGCCGTTACTGCGGTAACATGGATGAGGGTAAGCTTGGAGTCATGACTATCATGCTCAGGAGCGATACTCGATTCTTTCCAGTGCAACTGAACGATTCAAACGAAGCGAAGCGACAAGTTGCTGAGCTTCGTAAGGCAGGGCTGATAAATTGAGCGATCAACACCAAGAAGAGCAGGAGTTGCAGTTCCAACTCCAGAGCACTGTCATATCCGAGTGTACTGAAGACTCCGCATGGGATGGAGACGATGTGCAGCGTCTGGACGAGGCGGAAGTCGCCGAGATGTCCAAGTGCGACGAAAAGCCCTTCCATGTGGAGTTTGTCGCTCTTTACGAAGGTCTCAGCAACAACAAGCGCCACTACAGCAAGGAAGCTGTTGAGACTTGCGTGGACGCCATGGTCGGCGTGAACATGTACAAGGGCCACATCGAGCCCGGCACTTCAAGCTGGAAGTATCGCGAGCCGGTTGGTCGCGTCGTCGCGGCCAAGCTCGACAAGGTGAATATAGATGGTAAGGAAGTTCTTGCCGCCAAGGGCAAGGCTTACATCACGGAAGCAGACCCGAAGCTTCGTGATGACATCAAGCGCAAGATGGCCGGGAATGTAAGTATTCTCGGCAATGCGCGGCTAGTGCGTCAGTTTGGTGACAGCCACAAGACGGTCACTAAGATGCATAAGCCACTCAAGAGTGTCGACTTCTGCAACCCTGGGTCTGGTGGACTCAGTCAAGCGGGAGTCATTGCTGTTGTATCAGAAATGGACGCTACAATTAGCGATCCGCAAACCCCCGTAAAGGAACCAGAAGTACAGATGGTTATGGCAAAGCTCACTAAGGAAGAGCTGCTTTCCGAGTACAAGCCGGAGATCACGGCTCTTGTCGGTGAGCAGGTTGAAGAGCAGGTTCAAGAGATCGCCGCTGGTCGACGCGAGTTGGCCGAGCAGCGTGTTGCTTTCGACGATGAGAAGAAGGCGCTCGACGAGACTGTTCAAGAAATGACTCAGGCTCGCGACAACGCCATCACCGAGCGTGATGAGTGGAAGTCGAAGTACGAGCAGGAGCGCGATGCTCGCATCTCCTCCGATCTTACCGTGTTCAAGAACGAGCATGTCGCCGAGATGAAGGCTGGTGACAGCACTAAGGCTAAGATGTTCGATGTCGCCGCCAAGCGAGTCACGCCGAGCGTGGTCGATGGCTGCTTCGACAAGAGCAAGGAAGCCTTTATCGAGAACTTCAACAAGGCTGTCGAAGAAGTCAGCGAGCTTGCTGAAATGTTCGCCAGCCCCAGCGAAGACGCCAGTGAAGCCCCGAAGAAGCTTCACGACCGTAACCCCGTGGCTCAAGGTGCCGCCAGCGCGAAGCTGAACGACATCCTTGCGCCTTCACTGCGGAAGTCGCGTGATGCGCGATCGGAAGCTTAAACACCACTAACAATAGAAAGGATTGAAAGATGACTAAGGCATTCCGTCAGGAAGGCAAGTCCATCGAGATCAGTGGTGTCACCACCACGGTCGCGGCGGGCAGCATCTACCGGCGCCAGGGCGGTCAAGGCAGCAGCCAAGCCCTGTCGCGCGCATTCGTCGGTGTCGTCACCGATGAAATCATCGGCACCAGTGCCGACCTCACCACCATCGACGGTCGTCCGATTCAGATCGGCGACGGCGTCGCCGCTGAGGCCCAGACGGGCACTGGCAAGGGCGATGCGATGATCGAGGGCGTGTTCACGCTGGCCTTGCCGACTTCCGGCATGGTCGTTTACGACGCGGACCCGCTCTACATGCAGGTCGCCGATGTCACAGCTCCTGGTGCTGTTGCCTCGGGTGTGACGAACAACGAAAACACTGACGCCTGGAACCGATTTGCCATCAGTGGCGCACTGGTCGGTTTCGCGGTCGGTCAGAGCTACACGGGCACCTCGGCGCCCTTCACCGGACTCAACGTCGTGGACGTTAAGCTCCTCGGTCTTCCCTTGCACGGCCTCGCCGATGCTGGTCCTGCTGGCGGCAACTACTAAGAGGAGAGAAAACCATGGCACGCCTTTTTGCAGATAACATCAACTTCCGAAATGGCCAGATGGTCATTGAGGAAGACGGGCAGGTTCAGGAGATCATCGCGACCTCCGATGCCAAGCAGTTCTTCACCACGGCCGTCAACGAGTTCTTCATGCAGGACGATGTTGACGCCGACACGCAGTGGGAGCAAATCTTCCGCGTCGTGCCGGGTCGTGGCCACGGCGAGTTGTTCCCGTTCCGTCCGCCGACCACGATCACCACTGCTAGCGCCGCGACGGCCCTGGCTGCGGAGGACGAGGCCAGCAGCGGTTCGCACGGCATCGTGTTCAACGAAGTCGGCGAAGGTGGCGAGATCAAGTTCAGCCGCATCGTGTCGGCCGAGAAGTATGTCCGTCACGTGAAGTACGCGACGGCCATCGGCTACTCGAACGAGTGGTTCTCGGACGGTCAGATGTCGCTGGTTGAGATGGTGACGGAAGACTTCCGCACTGCCGCTAACGACAAGCTGGCCGCAATCCACTACGGTGCGATCGTCGCGTCGGTAACGTCGGGCCTGTCGGCTTCGACCGCTTACAGCGCGTCGGCCAGTGGTAGCGGTAGCGGCGTCATCGCCGGTCTCGTCAACACGATGAACACGGTCACGACCACCATGCGTCGCAACCGCCGTTCGCCGAGCATCATCCTGTGTGCGCCCGAGAACGAGCAGCCGCTCCGCATCGCGATGAACACCCAGGGCATCCAGTCGTCTGGTAACGCTCCGCAAACGGAGGCGACTAGCCGTCTGCGGATGATCGTGTCGGACTACATCGCTGCTGGTACAGCCTATGTGATCGAGCCGCAGAAGCGACTGATCAGCACCAACCGTCTGCCGCTTAGCCTGGGTAACTTCCAGGATCTGCTGCACGACAGCGAAGTGCTGGTCGGTAAGTTCCGTCGCGGTGTCCTTGTTGGCGAAGCTGAAGTGATCCACGCTATCACCAGCATGCCGACCGCGATCGCTAACGACAGCGACATCTAGTAGCCAGTCGGTGGCTGGATAAAAACCCCTACAGTCATGCGGCTGTGGGGGTTTTTTGTATTCATAGTGTTGTTAACACGAGGAGACATAAAGATGCCTGGACACTACGGTCACGGAATGAAGAGCGGCGGCAAGAAGAAGTCCAAGAAGAACGGTGGCAAGAAGATGCCCCCCTTCCTGGAGAATATGAAGAAGAAGGCTTCTAAGAAGAAGAAGAAGTCCAAGAAGATGATGTAATCGCTATGGCGGCCCGAAAGAAGACTAAGAGCCGCGTGAACGAGGCTGGCGTCTACACGAAGCCCGCCTTGCGTAAGAGAATCTTCGAGCGCATCAAAGCTGGCGGCAAGGGCGGTAAGCCCGGCCAGTGGAGTGCTCGTAAGGCTCAGATGCTGGCCGCTGAGTACAAGCGGAAGGGCGGAGGCTACAAAAGCTGATGGCTAAGAAGAAGCCACAGAAGTCCCTCGATAAGTGGACGAAGCAGGAGTGGACGACACGGGACGGCAAGAAGGCTATCCGTAAGGATAGTAAGGGCCGTACCGTGACGGCACGCTACCTTCCGAAGAAAGCCTGGGACTCGTTGTCGAAGTCTGAGGCTGCTGCTACTGACAAGAAAAAACGGGCTGGCAGCCGTAAGGGCAAACAGGTCGTGAAGAACACCAAGAAGGCCGCACAGGCTAGGAGAAGAGGATAATGGCGCATCACCCCATGGGTAAGTCTAAGGGCAAGAAGAAGGGTGGCAAGAAGACTATGCCTCGTCCTGCCGGTAAAAAGACCCCTAAGAAGAAGATGAAGTAATGGCTTCCAAGAAAGATCCTCGTCTCGCCCGTGCTGGTGTTAGCGGTTACAACAAGCCGAAGCGCACGCCTAGTCACCCTAAGAAGTCGCACATCGTCGTCGCCAAGGAGGGTAGCAAGGTCAAGACTATCCGATTCGGCGAGCAGGGAGCTAGCACCGCCGGTAAGCCAAAGGCTGGCGAGTCAGCACGTATGAAGGCGAAGCGCAAGTCCTTCAAGAGCCGCCACGGTCGCAACATCGCGAAGGGCAAGATGTCAGCGGCTTACTGGGCTGATAAGGTCAAGTGGTAGAGCGCATGAATAAACTGTGTTATGAGTATTAGCTCGTAACACAGTGAAGTATGAGCAATAAGATCAAAATCCTTTTTATGTCGGATTGGGGTGACACCGGATTCGGCACGGTCGGTAAGGAACTCTGCGTACGTTTTGCAGAGATGGGCATTTTCGATGTCCACTATCTCGGATGGCATGCCAACCCCAACGATGTTGGACCTGCCGCCAGAGAGGGAATCACTCTACATACGACCAAGTTCTGGGACGGATCGGACCAGTTCGGTAAGCACTCATTCAACCACATCGTCGACAGGGTGCGTCCTGACGTAGTTCTGACGCTCGGCGATCCGTGGATGGTTGACCATGTCCAAACTTGCCCTACACGCGACAGCTTCACTTGGATTGGCTACGTCCCTATCGACCGAGACGTAATTAGTGTCCCCTGGATAGCACAGCTCAAGAAGCCCGACTGCCTCGTCCTTTACAGCCAGTTCGGTATTGATGTAGTTGAAGAGCAGATTCCGTTCAGGAATCCTCGCCTCATCCTGCATGGCGTCGATAAGACGACTTTCAAGCCGTGGTATCCGCAGGGGACTGATGAGAACACCCCGCTTCCCGAAGTGCAGCGCGCTCGTAAGGTAGCCTTGGGCCAGCAGTTCATCGATAAGTTTGTCGTAGGGTTCGTCGGCCGCAATCAAATCCGAAAGGGTATACCGCACGCCTTCAAGGCTTTCAAAGCTTTCAACTGCGCTACATGGATCGACAGGCAGGATGTGACTGTCCGCAATCCTGATACTGGCGAGGTCGAGGACAACTTTACCGCCGAGGAGTTCTGCCGAGACAAGCAGTGTTTCCGTTGCGATGTATGCCCTGCATTCCAGCAGCGTGAGCAGACTGAAGACTCAGTCTTGTATCTGCACACGACTCGTGGCGACGGCAGTAATCCGCAGGATAGGCCCGGTATCGGCTGGAGGATCGACGAGCTTGGCCACAGGATGGGGCTGCATGGCCGCGTCGCTATGACTCCGAACCTTGACGTTCTGAAGGGTGTCCCACGCGCCGTCCTGGCGCAGATAATGCAATGTTTCGATGTCCACCTGTTCTTGTCGCATAGTGAGGGGTACGGGCTTCCGGTGGCTGAGACGCTCTCGTGCGGCGTCCCCACGTTGGTTACCAACTACAGCTCAATGCCTGAGCTGGTATCGGAAGGCGGAGGCGTCGCCATCGATGTTAGGGCCTACGACACCTTCACTACTTGGGAGAACGAGTGGGCCATCGCCGATGTGGGTCACGCAGCCGACGAAGTGAATAAGATTTTCGAGGACTCTGAGTACGCAGCTAACATGCGTAGAGAAGCCGCTAACAACAGCTACACACCCGACTGGCACCAAGTAGCCTTGCAGTTCCGACGCTTGATACTTGAGGCCGTTAACCAGCCCGAATCTTAGTTATGACCGATACCAAGCCTGGATCAGCTTCCACCGAGTGGAAGATGGTCGTTCTCAACTACATCGTCGGCGTCCTCCTGCTGGCTGCGTCCTTGTGGATGCAGATGCAGGGGCATGACACTACTGCGATCACTACGATCGCAGTGGGGTTTCTCGGGGTTAACGGTCTTGGTTACGGAGCCCTTCGCACCGTCCACAAGAACAAGGTTTCCGAGAATACGGAGGTCCAATCGTGATTAGGCTGTCTGTTATCTGCTGCCTGATGTCGGCTAGCTGTATCTCTCCCGACACTCAGCCTGTGATTGATACAGTCATCGAGTGGAAGCGGATCGAAGATAGCGAACTCGGCAAGCATCGTGAACTCGCCTTGGCGGCAAAGTTTTCGGACGATGCTGGGGAGCAGGAACGCTTGTCGGCGCAATATCTGGCATTGATCGATAAGCATAAGCAGGCGAGCGATGAATTCGCCATGAAGCTCATCGACTGGTCGCGCAAAGTTGGTAGCTTTGACTCTGCTTACGCGGATGGCCAAATCGACAAGCTAATCGAGGTTTACGAGCGCATCCGTAGGATAAGGGAGATGCTTGATAATGACTAGCATGGATGTCGATCCTTTCGATGGAGATGAAGAGGTGGATTGGGGCTCTGCTCCTAGCCCTATCGAAGTCGATCTCACACAAGCCAGTCCTGAAAAGATTCTTGAGCTACTGAAGGATCACATCGATGAAGAGTCAGCGAAGTCGCTCATAACTAGACTCGAAGGATCCGCCGACGACTACGAGCGCAATATTCGGCGCATTCAACAGATGCTTACGGGCATCCAGTCGGTGCTCGGCGCAGCTATCAAGATAGTAGCGATAATCTAGTGAATCGAGTAGGGCAGTACTGTCATGTTGCATTCTCCGGGGGGAGAACCAGTGCTTATATGACACGGATGCTCTTGACCGAGGGGCGTGGGCTATTCGATGAATACATCGTATGCTTCGCTAACACTGGTCGTGAGCATCCTAAGACTCTCGACTTTATCAAGAAGTGCGATGATGAGTTCGGCTTCAACACCGTTTGGCTTGAAGCGGTCGTAGATCAGAGAAAGGGTAAGCAGATTACTCACAAAGTAATCGACTACGACACGGCATCAAGAGACGGGCAGCCATTCGAGGATGTCATACGTAAGTATGGCATTCCGAATGTCAGTAGACCTCACTGCTCTGATAAGTTGAAGAAGTACGTGATGTCGAGCTACATTCGTAGCCTAGGTCTGAAAGCATCCAGGGTTCCCACTGCTATCGGTATCCGAAACGACGAGTCTCGTCGTGTGTCAGGCACAGAGGCTGATGTAATCTACCCACTGATAGATATATGGAGTGTTGATCGTGAGCATATACTTCTGTGGTGGGAAGACCAGACCTTCGACCTGGAGATAGACGAGTTTGAAGGTAACTGTCAAGCCTGCTACAAGAAGTCTTTTCATAAGCTGCATTTGCAGATGGAGCGCGATCAGAGCGTGTTCGACTGGACAGACGAGATGGAGCGGAAGTATGGCCACATCAATGCCAGGTCTAAATCGCCATACAAAAATAACAGCAAGGTTTGGGAGGAGAAAAGAGGTTGTAGGAGCGTGTTTTTCCGTGGCGGGAAAAGCACGCAAGACTTGAGAGATGAGCATGTGAGGCTCCAAGGCAATTACCGTAAGCCTCCTGAAGATGAAGGAGGCTGCTCAGAGAGTTGCGAGCCTTTCGCTACTGGTTGATGATTCTTGCCTGAGTAAGAGTCAATGGCATGCCATACCTGTTTATCGTTGTATCACAGGTATGGCCACCAGTGCGCAGATACTGAAGCTTCGTCGTAAGATCCAGGATTACTACAGCGCCCGCACAGGCGAGGTTCTTACCACCAGCGAGCAGGCATTCAAGGATGATGAGCTAGAGGACATCATCGACGACGCTGCTGCCGAATCAACGGATGGCGGCTCTACTGCCGCCGATTTAGCGCCCAAAGATGAGGCGCTGACTATGATTCTCGCCCGCGCTGATGCCATGTTGCAGATAGCGCAGGACGAGGCTCGCAGGGTGAAGTGGCAGACGGGTAACGAGATCCAAGACCCTTCTAAGGTCGCGGAGAACCTTGTCATGGTCGCTGAGGCTCTCCGCAGGCGATACAAGGATGCCAGGGATCGTGCGCTTAGAGAGGAGATCGCGGGCGTTGGCAGCCGTCCTACGGGCAAGAACATGCACTTCAACGATACCGTAAAGCGCAACTACGAGCGCAACTTCGATAACGGTACTGTGAAGCGCAATCGCTCTCGCGACCACCTCTACTAATGGGCACCTACCGTAGACAACACCACATCCACATAAGCGACACTGCTGATCTCATCAGCGATCAGCTACGTCGTGATATGTTCGATGGGAGCGAGGACGCGACTGAGATCCGTCGTCGGTCGACCAATGTAACTATAGACCCTTACACGGAAGAAGTTGTCTACAGTAGCGCAGACACATGGGAGCCTATTTCAGGCATCGTGTCCACGGTGTCGGAAGGCGACACGCTTCTCGCTGGCGGTAGGATGAACGTCGGCGACACGATGGTGCTGTATCACTACGACACCATCAGCGGTGTGTACCTACAGAATGAGATCAACGACATTCACGTTGCTGTTCCGGGCGTTAGCGGATTCTACCATGTTGCAGCCAGCATGGTCGAGACCGTTGGCGGTAAGCCCATGTTCCTGAAAGTTGGCTTAAAGTTCGATTCAAATGCCATCTAAAATGACGTTCGGGTTCCGAAAGACCAACGCTTTCGGATTCAGGATTGATCTCGTCGAGTCGCCTACTGGCCGCACGCCTAGCGAAAGGACTAAGAAAAACCTTGCTAAGTACGTGGTTAAGAATATGAACAAGATGGGCGAAAAAGCCTATAAGACTACTCAGAGAAGGGGCTGGACTCCTTTTGATACTGGTGCTCTGAGGGCATCCATCCATTGGCAAGACGCTAGGGTTACTGGTGTAGCGAATGTGGTTCCAGGCGTACTGTCCGCTAACGTCCCCTATGCCGCCCTTTACGAGTTAGGTAATTCACACCCAAGGCGGCGGTACCTGGGCAGGGCGATCGACAAGCACCAACCTGCGTTCGTACGAGCTTTGAACAAGCGCAAGATCGTCGAGGATATCACCTTCGGCCGTAGCGACGCACAAACATTCTAATGGCTGACCGTCTAGTAGACTTCGCGACTAAGAGTCTCGTTCACTATATCGAGACCAATGTCAGCGTCGACAACGCTTACATCGTCACGCCTGACTTCAATTGGGATCGTAAGCCTGACCCACTGGATCCTGGCAACAAGACTGTTGATAGGGGTCTTCCTTACGCTGCCGTACAGCTGATTGAAGACAGGGAAGTTCCGTTCACGGTATCCGGCAACATCCTGTATGAGGCGAACATCACTGTTGAGATCAGTGTATGTGCTTCTACCTACACGCAGTGCGTCAGGCATACGTCGGACATCAAGCAGGCGTTGCGCACTGCAACGTCTGACACTTCAGGCGTCGGCATCACCCTATACGACTTCAACACTGTAGAAGGCGAGTTCTACGCTGCGGCTGGAACTATTCAGCTTGATATTCAAGGCAGCGACTTCCCCGCGCCTGAGGGTCAAAAGCAGGAGGGTAACTACAAATACCGATCGTTGACCGTAGTGACTCTGACCGCATTCCGTGACGCTACAGCCACTCTACTTGAGGATAAGAATCGAATTAGCATAAATGAGGTTATCACTGTCGCCGAAGGTGGCGGAGGTGTAGGCGAAGGAGGAGACGATGGCGGACAAGATGGAGGAGGAACTGACGGCCCGGATGGAGGAGGCGATACTGAAGAAGTCGTCCCGCTGCTGCTGGACACCTATTCCGGTGCGGCAGGCGCCTACAGTGTTCGGAAACTTCGGACCGAATGGACAGGGTCGTGCATCAGAGTTCGTGAAGACATCGGCGAGACCGAGGCGGATATCGGTTTTGATACCGATGGCAACCTCGACACGCAAGCTATAGCCGATCACTGCGGCGATGCAGATGGCTACATCGTGTCGTGGTACGATCAGAGCGGTAACGATCGTCACTTGACACAGAGCACTGCGTCGCAACAGCCTAAAATCTATGAAGGGTCTACAGCGACGGTTACTACTGTCGACAATGACCCGTCGATCTTCTTCGACCAGGATATAAACGCAGTCCTCATCAACTCCTCTTTCACTTACTCAACAACGATCAGCTTCTCGATCGTCTACAAGGCGAATCTTGCTAGTGAAAGTTACAAGTACCTGTTTAACAACGGTCCGAGCAACGGAGTCCGTTTCCAGATATTGACGACTGGAGAGCCCAATCTATACACGAGCGGCGACGGTCGCACTTCAACTTACAAGGCATTTGATGATGAAACCAGCTTGGTGTTCGGGGCGTTAGTCAACTCGAACACTAGCAGCAACGTATGGATCAACGGTGAAAACTTCATAAGCTCTACCTCGCAAGTAATTGTACCTTCTACGGGGACACTGAATGTAGGCAACTACAACGGTAGCGGCAATTACGCCCTGCGCGGCCACATTCAAGAGTTCATCATCTGGGATACCGATCAGACTAGCAACAGGCAGGGTATCGAAGACAACGTAATCAATCGATACGAGATCAACTTCGGGCTGCTTGATAAAGATGCCGTCAATGCTGAAGCTGCCATAAGCGTTCGCAGGCTTAAGCGCAGCTACACAGGGTTCTGCATGCAGATTCGTGAAGCCGCTGGGGATACGCTCCAGAATATCGGCTTTGACGTTTACGGCAACCTAGACGTAGCGGCGATTAAGGCACACTGCGGAAGCTCAGTCGGCTATGTCGTACGTTGGTACGATCAATCAGGTAACGGCAGACACGCTATACAGGAGACGCCCTCACAACAGCCTGCAATATATAACGGTTCAGATGTATTTGCAGCTAACCAGAGGCCAGCCGTAGATTTCAACCTAGTCTCCTCAAGTATGCTTGAGCTAGTCAGCAACCCTTTGAGCGGGGTGACTGGAGCTACGGTGTTCACAGTGTATACTCGCAACACTGGTAACAATCTTGGCGTTTGGACCCTTAACAGGGGCACCAATATTACCGGCGAGCAGTCAAGCCTATATCCGAACTCGAGTCTTTATTCGTTTAGTGGTCGATCGAGTTACGATATCTCTAATCACCGAGGTCTTTCATATTTTGATGGCGGTTACTGGTGGCGTCAATCGATGGTGGGCGTCTTTTATCCCGAAGGTGGATATTTGTCTGAGATAAAGAAATCGTCTAATACCGAGTTGGCTGTGGCCAGCGGTGTGAACAGCGGATTGCCTACCTACTCGGATCCGCTTTACGTCACGACACAGAGCTTTGCTAGCCTAGGTACTACAGTCCTAGGAACAAATTGGGGCAATGGTTACTTTAGTGGTCGTATGCATGAGTTCGTCGTTTACTCGGTTGATAAGATCAATAGCCGTGTCGAACTAGAGGCGAACATTGACTATTACTATAAGTCATCAAACCAAGGTTTCGTCAACCTTTTTGCTACCTATGGGCAGGATGTGATACCTGCCGCGTACAGTGTATCAAGAGTCAATAACCACTACAAGGGCTTCTGCCTTCGTGTACGAGAGTCGAGCGGCAACACAGAAAAGGACATCGGGTTCGACTCGCGGGGAATACTTGATGTCGACGCGATCAGTCTCTTCTGCGACCAGTCGACTGGTTATGTCGTGAAGTGGTACGATCAGTCAGGCAACGGCCGTCACGCGACGCAATCTACGCAGGCGGAGCAGCCTATCATCTATGAAAATGGAGCCGTCATCCGTGATCGCAACAACTACCGATATGGTTTGAAGTGGGAGGACGGCCAGAACCAGTCGCTGTCTGCTTCTTTCGGTAGGACCGTACCGCAGCCGATCGTATCATTATGTATAACTAGCGGCGCACCTACTAATGATGAGGAACAGTATGTATTTGATAGCGCAGGCGCTACTAATCGCTTGTATATGAGAAGGTCTTCTAACAACCGTTATGCGATGTATGGCGGGAATCAACTTGAAGATCCGAGTACATTCAGCACCAGCCCGATCGATTATTCGCGGGTATGGGCGATGATTTTCGATGGGTCCAGCAGCTACTTCGCTAGAGATCGAAGCCAGCGTGCTGTCGGTGATATCGGCAGCAACTCGATGGATAGCGTTGTTATCGGAAACTACGGACAAAGCCCATCATCGACCTACAATTGGGACGGCTATGTACATATGCTCGTTTTCATGAGAGATGTCGAGGATCTCCTGTATGCTTATCGCGACACCATGCAGGTAATCCTTCAAAATAACACTTACAATCCGATGATATAGACCGTGGCTAATACATACCTTTCCGTGGTGCCGAGGGCGGGCCTTACCAGTGAAGAGAGGGCTGACGCCATCAACTCTGAGCTTTATCGACTCAAGTTGCCGCTACACCTACAGCCCGAAGGCCACTTGACAGATGCCCTATTGGCAAAAATCAAGCACCCCGAAACTGGCGACTGCGCCCTTGTCGCTCAGTCTTCGTTCACCATCCGTGTTCATGAAGAGGCGGACACAGATGCTCTCGTAGCACTTTTCCCACATCTGTCAGAAGAAGAGGAGCAGGCGATTGTATCACTGATTGTCCCTGGCTCCGACATTCGACTGTCCGACATAACCCCTGGCGACACCAACATCATGACTCAACTGGAGGCGGAAGCCACTGGTTGGTTCACAGCCTCCTAGCTGTTCGAAGAACAGCACTCAATCTCAAAAACTATCATCCTACGTTGTATAGAGCGTAGCGACAACAACGCTAATCAGTATAAGGCACACACATGGCAGCTGATATCCCATCCGGTCCTGAAGGCTTCAACACCACCTTCAAGGACATCGGCTCGATGATTGCGATCTACGATGAGATCGTCGCAGGCAACACTAACGTGAAGACCAAGCTGGTCGCCTCCATCGAGCAGCAAGACTACGACTATGGCACCATAAAGTCGCTTTCGACTTTCATCAACAACATGGTTGCCGCTTCGAACAACCTTGACACTGCGAAGACGAATCTCGTCAGCGCTGTCAACAACTACGTAACTGTCGTTGCGAAGGCTGACATTAACTCCACTGCGACGACTGTTTCAGGCGTCTTGGCTGATCTTGTCCTTGCGATGGATGGAGCTACCAGTGGCACGCCGTCTGGCGTAGTTGCCCTTACGGGAGGCAACTTCGACACGTTCTTCAAAACTGAATTGAGCGTCGAGCTTCCGACCGGAGCTTCGGACGTAACAGTTCTTAACAACACTGAGGCAACTAACCTTAAGAGTGGCACTTTGCCTGCCGCTCAACGAAGGATCGACGACACCTACGCTGACTAAAACAGGCACTAACAAGGACTAGACATGGCAGGTATTCACGGAAAGAACGCTTCTATCCGGGTCAGCACTTCTGAGAGTGTTGTTTCCGGCGTCGAGATGACGGGCACGCAGGGTAGCTACTTCCAGGCTGGGGCAAGCTCCCGTAACTGGAGGTACGACGACGGCGTCCTGGTTCAGTTCAACAGTAACGACGGCGGCGAACAAGGCCCCGCTGAACTGATAACTGACAGCTCGATCGCACAAGACAGAGGCTACACGGGCATCAACACGCAGACTCGCCTGATTAACTACGCTGCTGGCGCCATCCACCTGGGCCAACACCCTGGTGTTGTGTCCGGTGTTTACGCCATGGCCACCAGCATGCAGCTTTCGCAGGTCGCTAACCTTGTTGGCGATGCGCGTAGCTTCACTGTGTCGGTGACCAACGACACCGTCGACTCGACGGTGATCGGAGATAGCTGGAAGCAGTTTGAGGACGGCCTGTCCGGCTTCGAAGGCTCGCTGGAGGGTTTGGTAGTCGACGAGTTCTGGTACCGTCGATCGATCGCCACCCTGTCTGGCCTTCTGCCGCGCACTGTGTGCCGTTTCCAGATTGACCCACGGGACGCCACCAGCTACTACCAGGGCACCGTCATCTTCCCAAGCTTCGAGCTTACGGGCGGATTCGACGCCCTTGTCGAGTACAACGTGCCCTTCCAGGGCCGTGGTCCGCTCGACTTGGTTCAGAACGGAACGCCGTTCTTCAAGATTCATGAAGTCACTTAGCTAGCAACGCCTGTTGGCGATGGCGATGATGAAGGCGGAGGCGGAGGAGAGTAAACATCTCTTCCACCTCCAAAGCAGGGCGCGAAAGTTTTTACTTTTGCGCCTTTCATATTATATGATCCGAGTAATGAGCTGATATGGGCAAGATCCTTAGCAAGGACGACATTTTCAAGAAGCAGGGCCTGCGTCCCCGCACTGTCAACGTACCGGAGTGGGGGGGCGATATTCGCTACCGTCCCATGTCCATGACTGAGCGTCGCGAGATTCGAAAGAAGAGCACGACCACGAGTATCAAGGGAGGCAACACCGATGTGCAGATCGATAGTGAACTCATGGAGGTGTATACTGTCATCACTTGCGTGCTCGACCCGAAGGATGACGACAAGCTGATGTTTGGTCCCGAGGATCTTCCGATCCTTGAGTCGCACATGTCCGCTGGAGGCATTAGCACGATCGCTCAGGCTATTCTTCGCGATAGCGGAATGGGCGGCGAAGCTACCTTTTCAAGCGAAGAGGACGATTGATAACGACCCCGAGCTATATGCTATCATGCATATAGCCGAGTCGAAGAATTGCTGGCTATCGGACTTGGACGATGTGCCAGCAGGCGAACTTGAGCTCTGGTTGGCTTACTATGAGATCAAGCATCGCGAAGAGGAAAAGGCGCGTAAAAAAGCGGAGCTTGAGGCCAAGGCTAAGGGCAGGCACCGCTAGTTAGGCCACAAACTGAGGCTTTCGCCTTTCCTTCAACTTGTTTATCATGGTAGCAAGCCATGGCAAACAGGTTTACCGTATCGTTCCGCGTCGTCGACCGGGCTAGCAATGCTTTCCGGCGAATAGCCCGTTCGACACAGGAGATCGAACGGTCCTCCAAGAACGCCTCGGCGCAGTTCGCCAACATGGCGCAGGTCACCTTGGCGACCACTGGCGCCATGGTTGCCGGTTTCACTTCCGCCGCTGCGGCGGCAGGTGAAGTCGAGGACGCCTTGGCGCGTCTCCAGACGGTCACCCGTGGTACTGCGGAGCAGATCGAAAACTCTCTGAACAGCGCGAAGTCGGCGGCACTTGCGTTCAGCACCGAGTTTACTGCATCTAGTAGAGAGCTTGTCGACGCGCAGTTCCAGATAGCTACGGCAGGCGTCGCAGTCGAGGAGCAGATCGCTGCTACCCAGGGCGCCTTCAAGCTGGCAGTTGCGACACAAGGTACGTTCGCACAGTCGACGCAGCTTCTTGGTAGTCTTTTGAACACGTTCGGCAAGGCTGCCGAGTTCAACTACCTTGATCCTGCTCGTAAGGTCGAGGCTATTACTGACAAGCTGTCGCTGGCTGTGCAGCGATTCCAGGTGACACTGCCCGTCTTGGCAGAGTCCTTGAAGTTCGTCATCGGCCCTGCATCTACGCTGGGTCTGAAGTTTGCTGAGGTGACTGCCTCTCTCGGTGTTCTCAACACGGCAGGCTTCCGTGGTTCGCTCGCAGGCACCGCACTCAGCAACATGTTCAACAAGCTCGACCGCGCTGTCGACATGTTGAACTTGGACACGAGCAAGTTCGTCGATCTGAACGGTAACCTGAAGGACATGGCGTCCTTCCTGGAGGAGGTAGAAAGAGGTATCGCTGGCATGACCTCGATCGAGCAGCAGAACAAGCTGATCGAGGTGTTTGATATTCGCGCCGGTCGAGTCGTTAAGACACTGCTGAACCAGGTCGGTGCGATTCGTAAGAACACGCTTGAGATGGAACTCAACCGTGGTGCGACGCAGAAGATGGCCAATCTTCAGCAGAATACCCTGAGCGCTGCGACTCAAAAAGCTAGTAACGCTTTCAATAATCTTGCGATTACGCTGGGCGATTCGATTTCGCCTGTATTGAAGGAGTCAGTCGTCCTGTTGACTGGCATGGCTAAGTCTTTCACGACGGCCATCAAGGCGATGGGGCCGTTTGGCTCCAGCCTCATCAGCCTTATCGCAACTACGTCAGCTTTTGTTGCAGGCTTGACAGCCGCCCGTGTTGCCCTGAGGGCGATGTCGGCCGCTGGATTCGGGCTAGTTGCGACTAAGGTCTTGAAGCTGGCGACGAACATGAGATTGCTGAGTCGGTATATGACCCTGGCTGTCATACCGGCGATCCGACACCTAGTCAAGGTAATCGCTACTCGCCTCACTACTGCTTTCATAGCAGCGAGTCGCGCAATGACGGTGGGCCTGTTCAAGGCTATGATGAATCTGGTGCCTTTGACTTGGGCGACAATCAAAAGCACAGTGGCCTTCATCGCCGCTGAATATGCTCGTATAAAAGCCATGCTTTTGAGCAGCGCTGGCGTCCAGGCTCTCGCAGCCAACCTTGTCCGTCTGGCTGTCACTGCGGCGATAGTGACTGGCGGTATTTACCTCATAGTTGTAGCTTTGGGGGCGTTGATGTCAGCTTTCATACCTGCTATGGATGGCGCTGACGGACTCAACCTAAGCCTTTTGAACATATCCAACAGTATTGTTGGCGTTCAAGGTCAGTTGGCTCAAGGTATAGATGAGCTCAGTCGCCTGTCGAAGCTTGGTAAGACTGACGTCAAGCTTTTGGAGGCAGGCGAGGTGGGTGCCACCCCGCTGGCCAAGATGTTCGATGAGCTCACTACTGCTACTGGCCGAAGCATTGAGAAGGTTGAGAAGCTGAAGGAGCGACTGAAGAATATTGCTCCTGACGCTGCTATTGAAGTCACTGCCTCCATGTTGCAGTTTGAGGATCAGTTTGAAGGGGGCGCCGCAGCAGCTAAGAAGTTTGCTGAGGATATGCGCAATGTCAGGATGAGCAGCGATGCTGGGTTCAAGAGCCTTGACGAGTTGGGCCGTGCTGCTGTTATTGGATCAGACGCTATGGAGCTATTTAGGCTCCAGATTACTGCTGCTGCTGGCGGCAACGATACTCTTGCTGAGAGCCTTTTGAAGGTCAACGAGCAGCTTGGAGCGATCGACCGCGCCTCCCAAGGTATGGGGGAGTTGCTCAAGCGATTGGATGATGCCTTTACAGGTGCAAGACCCTTCGAAAATAGAAATGAAAGGTTCGCAGTCACCGCCCAGATCAAGGCCATCAAAGACCAACTGCCTGAGCTTAAGAAGCAACTAGCTACCAATATTCTGGATGATGAGTTCAGGGCGCAACTTCAAAGATCGGCTGATAAGAGCAACCCGATTGTCGCCGCCCTGCTTAACACTTTGAATGATCCTCAGGCTAAGTCGGCGATAGCTAACAAGGCTACTGAGGATCTCGGAGAACTACTCGTCAATGGTATGAAGAGGGCCAAGATTACTGACGCCTTCTCCGAAGATATGTTGGGCGCGGTCGAGTTCGGCAATTTGACGAAAGCGCTGAACGCCGCCGTTTCTCGTGCTGGTTCATTGCAAGAGAAGCTGGAGGAGGGAGCTAAGAGCGCTGTCGATGTCGCTAGGGGAGTTGATAGCGCCCTGGACGAAGCTCCTCAAAAGATAGCGCAACTCAGGTCTTTGCTGAGCATGGACCTCGCGCAGTCTTTGAAGAATGTCGACAATGCATTCAAGGAGATGCCTCTTGAGGAGGCGTTCCAGAAAATACAGGACGAAGTTGATCAACTAGACTTCAGGCTGTTTGAGGAGCAACTCGCAAGAACTGCTATGGCTTGGCAGGAGCAGATTGCTAAGTCTATCAATGCGATCGATCCGGGGCCACTGCGCAGAGAGCTGGGTAAGCTCGCTAAGGATTTTGGCGAAGATATAGGCTCGGCTGTCAACGAGTTCTTGATGGGCGGCAGCAGGATCGATCTTGGCGAGGCCATACGAGACAAGCTCGGCAACATGGTCATCGGCAACATGGGCCAATCAATCGCCGAGCAACTGTTCGTTGGTATCGGCCCCCAAGTCATCGAGCTACAGGGCATGATGCGGGAAGCCTTCAATCCTGACAACCTGGATATCTCAGGAGGTTTCCAGGGCATCCAAGATAAGTTCATGCGAGTTCTTGGATCTACTGAGCTTGGAAGGGCCTTGCTTGCAAGCATGGACGGTGTTCCCGGCCAGTTCAGCAAGAAGCTGATGGAGTCGATACAGGAGATCCAAGTCGACCTCGATATCATGAATGCTAGGCGCGACCTCGACAATGTCAGCGCCGGATTCGCACAGGAGCTACAGGATGTTGTCGAGCGGTCTCTTAACGACACTAGCGTTGAAGGACTGCAACGAAGTGTCAACAACGCGCTGGACCTTCTCTCCGAGGCTACAGCGTCTGGTGCCGACTCCTCGGTCGTACGTCTGATCGAACAACAGATTAAGGCATTCAAGGAGGCGCAGAAGGAGACTGGACAGAGTAAGCTGCTTGAGCATATCGCTGGGTCAGCCACCAAGGTCCAAGTAGCTATATCTCAGGGCGCCACTGACTTTGCCCGTATAGCTCAAAGCATCAACTCAGGGATGCAGGCCATTGGTGTCGCGCCAACAGGAGGCGTGAGGACCGCTATAGCGCCTACTAATTTGGACATCGTCGATCAGGTTGCCGCTTCGGTAGCCGACGTAGCGGCGAGAGCTATGGCCTTACAGTCGCAGGCGTTGCCAGATGCGGTCGAAGGACCGACATCCGGCGGGTCGCTAGACGATCACCTCGCACCCCTGCGTATAGGCGCGCAAGGCTTGGAGGCACAGATAGGGCAAGTTAACAATAAGTTCCAGGAATCGGCCCGACAATTGAGTGATTACGCTCGTGTCACGGACATGACGCGAGAGATGGCGATAAGACTGAACGACAAGATAGGGCCAGTCGTAGCAGGGTTGGGCAAGTTTGGTAGCGATGTCGTCAACTTCTTAGACCAAAATGCGTTCAAGGAGATGAGGGCTACTCGGGCGCAGGAGGTCGCCAAGGGAGTAGAGACTACTCAGGCACAGCAACTGTCGAAACTGACTATCTTGAAGGACATGGCGCGGGTTCTGATGACTAACCTCAAAGATGAGGTGGGTCCAGAAGTAGGCCCGGCTGTAGCGGGTATTCGTAAGTTTGGTGAGGATGTTGTCAACTTCTTGAAGCACAATGCATTCAAGGAGATGAGGGCTACTCGGGCGCAGGAGGCAGCTAAGGAAGTAGAGACTACTCAGGCGCAGCCGCTTTCAAACTTTACTCGTGTTGCCGATATGGCGCGAGTAATGATGAATAACCTGAAGGATGAGGTTGGACCAGCGGCCTCAGGTATTCGTAAGTTCGGTAGCGATATCGCAGCGTTCCTGGACCACAATGCGTTCAAGGAGATGAGGGCCACTCGGGCGCAGAAGGTCACCAAGGAAGTAGAGACTACCCAAGCACAGCCGCTTTCAAACTTCACTCGTGTTGCCGATATGGCGCGAGTAATGATGAATAACCTGAAGGATGAGGTTGGGCCAGCCGCCTCAGGTATTCGTAAGTTTGGTGAGGATGTTGTCAACTTCTTGAAGCACAATGCATTCAAGGAGATGAGGGCCACTCGGGCGCAGAAAGTCACCAAGGAAGTAGAGACTACTCAGGCGCAGCCGCTTTCAAACTTTACTCGTGCTACCGATATGGCACGAGTAATGATGAATAACCTGAAGGATGAAGTTGGACCAGCCGCCTCAGGTATTCGTAAGTTCGGTAGTGATATCGCAGCGTTCCTGAACCATAACCTCTTCAAGGAGATGAGGGCTACTCGGGCGCATAAGGTTACCAAGGAAGTAGAGACTACTCAGGCGCAGCCGCCTTCAAACTTTACTAGCGCTACCGATTTGGCGCGAGTAATGGTGGATAACCTGAAGTTCCAGGTTGGATCAGCCGCCCCAGGTATTCGTAAGTTTGGTGAGGATGTTGTCAACTTACTGAATCAATATGCATTCAAGGAGATGAGGGCTACTCGGGCACAACCTGTGCCTGATTCAACAGTCGATATTGGAACGTCAATCGAGGGCGCGATCGTTAAGGCAACACGCCTTACTAAGCAGCCGATCGAAGGTGTCGCTACGGAGATAAAGAGCGCGGTTGCTAGAATGGCGCCCGCTGCTCCGTCGCCAACGGATGGCGCTGCTGCGCAGATAGAGAGCGCGGTTGCTAGAATGGCGCCCGCGTCGGCCGACGCATCTCCGATGGAGAACGCTACTGCTGCATTGACACATGCGGCTAACACTTTGTTGGCAGCCGCCACGAAGCTCGACAATCTGGCTACCCCACTTGCCGAAGCTACAAGGAATACAGCTACTGCTCCGTCGCCAGCGGATGGCGCTGCTGCGCAGATAAGGGAGGTGACTACAGCAATAGCCCAAACCCTGTCGGCCGACGCATCTTCGATGGGGAACGCTGCTGCTGCATCAATACGTGCGGATAACACTTTGTTGGCAGCCTCCACGAAGCTCGACAATCTGGCTACCCCACTTGCCGAAGCTACAAGGAATACAGCTACTGCTC
>Ga0181591_10000329_pt1 | contig 36083 bp, 34 predicted proteins | sample 071ome_33_FD_133757 | JGI IMG/M metagenome (GOLD analysis project Ga0181591, IMG submission 133757) | Coastal salt marsh microbial communities from the Groves Creek Marsh, Skidaway Island, Georgia - 071412AT metaG (megahit assembly) | ecosystem: Environmental > Aquatic > Marine > Intertidal...
CCAGGCAGAACAAATTGATGTTCCGTCGCCAGTTCAGCCGTTTCCGTTCGCCGCGGATCCATCGCCACAACCTTACCGCCTCGGGCCTTTATCTCTTTGATTTTTTGTTTAACACCCGCCACTGTCATGATGCTGCCATTGCTGGCCACCGGGTTTGCGCCCCATATAAACCAGTGATCTGTGCGGTTCACATCGGGTACCGGGATGCGCAGCTGATGCCCAAACAAATGCATAGAAATGATGTGGTGAGGTAATTGATCAACCGAGGTTGCACTAAAACGGGTTCGAGAGTTGATGGCCTTAAGCAGATATCGAATGGTAAGCATGCCACCTAGGTTATGAACATTAGGGTTGCCAAGATAAACTCCTACGGCATCGTCACCATATTGTTTTTGCACTCGATCAAGACCTTTGGCCACCTTAGCAAAGGCTTGCTTCCAAGAAATGGCCTTCCAGCCTTTAGCGGTTCTCTCCAAGGGCTGTTTTAGTCGATCGGGATCTTCATAAAGGTCTTGTAGAGCCACTGCCTTGGGGCAAATATGGCCTTGGCTGAAAGGGTCGTTCTCATCACCCTTAATACTAATAATGGATGTGTCTTGATATTCAATCTTGAGCCCGCACATGGCTTCACATAGATTACACGTGCGGTAGTGGGTCTTTTTATTCATTGTTATCCCCTCGACGTTATTGACACGTTACACGGAAACAAGCGTGAATCACAATGAATAAAATCAATATTCAACTATGAAAACGTTTTATTGATCAAGCTTTGCAGGCGCTCCTTATCAATGGGTTTTGCAAGGTGGCCATCCGCCCCTGATTGCGCCGCTTGCTGCTTGTGCTCCATGTCGACATTGCCAGTAACAATATAGATCGGGGCAGAAAAGCCATCCTGCCTTAGCACTTCCGTTGCTTCCAATCCCCCCATAACCGGCATCTCCATATCCATTAAAACCAAGTCGATTTTTTGCGTACGGGCAATGCCAACGGCTTCTTCACCGTTAGCGGCCACTAAAACTTCAAGCTCTTCGTTGGCCTTTTGAACCATGCGCTGCAGAAGTTTTTGATTGACAAGGTTGTCTTCGACCACCATTACGATACCCGCCGATTGCTGAGGCTTTAAATACTCTAATAGCACTCGATAGAGCTGATTTTGTGAAATGGGTTTCTCGACGACCGTCGAAAACCCTGAGGTCAAATAACTTTCAACTTGATGCTTCATAACGTTGGCCGTAAAAGCCACAATTGGCACCGTCAATCCCAGCTCTCGCATTTTAATCGCAGATTGTTGACCACCCATGACCGGCATCTGCATATCCAAAAACACTAAATCAAAGGGTTGGGACTTCACTTTCTCATAGGCCTGTAGCCCATCATCGACCACGGTAACGCTTACGCCAGTTTGCTCGAGTAAGTGCTGGATGATCTTTTGGTTTTCGATATTATCCTCTGCTACTAACACCTGACCACGTAATTTTGGAATACTCATGGCCTGAGTACTGGCTTTGTAGTCATCCATCAACTGACGTAGATGACCCGCAGAGGCGATGATATTCGACTCGTCCACCTCCCCTGCCGATACAGTGAGCGTGAAACAACTGCCTACATCTTTCTCACTCTCAAGGGTCAAATCGCCGCCCATCAATTGCGCCAAATTTTTGGATATGTAAAGACCTAATCCTGTACCGCCAAACAAGCGAGTGGTCGATGAATCGGCTTGGGTAAACGCCTTAAAGACTCTTCCCTGCTCTTCTCTGTCTAGGCCAATGCCACTATCTTCGACGCTAAAGATCATCTGCTCGTAAGCGTAAGATATTTCAATTTTTATCCAGCCATTCGCAGTAAATTTGACGGCATTATTCGTTAAGTTAAACAGTATTTGCTTCAGGCGAGTCGGATCACATTTGATCACATTGGGAATTGGGTATTGAACCTGTAGCTGATAACTTAGGCCTTTCTCTTTGCAATGGAGCTTCGCATAATCGTCAAGATCGCTAATAACAGAGACCATCTCAACATCAATGTTTTCAACTTCGATGTTGCTCGACTCAATTTTCGAAATATCCAAGATATCATTGATAATCGAGAGCAGGTGCTTGCCACTTCGGATAATCGTATTTAAAAAGGTTTCTCGTTGTTCAGCCGAAAGTGACTTATCCAGCATCGCCTCACTGTAGCCAAGAATAGCGGTCATGGGCGTGCGAATTTCATGACTCATATTTGCAAGAAAGCGACTCTTGGCCTCTTCACTTTGCTGAGCTTGGCGCGTCGCTTGATTGGCCTTTTCGAGCATCACCACGTTTTGAATAGCCGTACCGACCTGCACTAGGTATTCATTAATTCGCTTAAGATCCCTATCTTTCAATTCGAAACGCTTGTTGTAATTTATAAAGGCGACGCCCGCCACAACTTGGTTTTGAACATAGACAGGGAAATAGGCAATCGAACGGCTGGGCTTAATGTTATACAAAACTTTATCCACTTCCGCGCCGTTTCGTACCGCATCGGCCGTCAAATTGGAAATATTGATAATACGACGATCGTTTAGCCCACTAACAAAGATAGAATAACTGTCCTTTTCAATATCCATCTCCAGTTCTTTGAATGCATTTTCTTCGTACTCACTCACAGCACTGCCATAGGCTCCAACGATTTTCAGCGTTTTTCGATCTTGTGAATAGGTAATAACGTAAAGAGATTCAAACGGATATAAAGACTCAAACGTCTTCATCAACCCTTCCATGATTTTATCTAAATCAAGGTGGGTGTTGACGGCTTGCGCAAGGGTGTTGATATGCTCAAGTTCTTTTTGACGATAACTCAACCGATCTTTATGGGTTCTAAGACTACGGGTGATGTTAAATATCAAAAAACCCAGGCTCGTCGTGTAAACAACCAGTCCAACTGTGGCAATGAGCATCCCTTGCCAATCTAATTGATCACGAAAATAAAATCCCGTACTTAGCCCACCTAGCAACAAGCCAACGAGTTGCAATCCCCCCCCTTTCAGAAGCAGGCCTCTGCCCCCAGCGGCCAGATTCGTCATATTGCTGCAGCTAACAAAGATTGCGGTTAGGTAAAGGTTAAATCCCCATACTCCTAAACAGAATGCATAGAAAAAAGAATCCAAAATAATGTTGCGAGATTCTTGCTCAGGTGTTCGAGTAAAAAGAAAAGCAACATGTGGGAACACTAAGCAGTGAGCAAGCAGAAGAACCCATAACCAAGTAGAGATATTATCTTGCCCCCAAAGGAGCTCCAAATGCAGCGCCAGCACAACCAAACAGGCCATGGCACGCAATGGATAATTTAGTTGGATATCCTTGGCTTTTTTACCTTTTTCGCGGAGATCTGGCCCAGCAGAGCCTTGCTGCGCTGCCCAAAGTTCAGTGGCTTGTTTACTGCCTACCTTAGCCATCTAACATCCTAATACAGCCGATTCATTGAACGGCGCAGTATAACAAAGCTGTTATCTGCTCCAAAAGGTTATATCGGGCAGATGAGTTTTATTCGTACGTTCTAGCCCTCTAGCAGTTGGAGAACCGCCTTATTATTCATATTAGACTGACTTTGAACGCTTATGGCGGCTTTCTGCTGGATATCCGACCTAATTTTGTTAGAAATGCTTTCCGCTATGTCTGCATCTTCGATGCGGCTATTGGCTTGCGTAAGCGCTTCGGTTTCAACTTGAGTGCGCTCGAATGCCGCCTCGAATCGATTCGCAGTGGCCCCCAGTTCAGCGCGCCTTTTAGACACGAGCTCCAGGGCGTTATCCAAATCCGCTAAGTCTCCACTAACAGCACCCACCGACTCTGCTAGATCCTCCGTTTCCATTGTGATTGTTTGACCTGGATTCGCTCCCGTTTGAAACACTTGCTCTCCTTTTTCGAAAACAGGCTGGCCGTTAAATTGAGTGTCTTTGAACACCTGTTGTATTGAAGATACTCTTTGGCCGATTTCACGATCGATTGCAGCCTTATCCCTGTCATTTAGGATCCCGCCCTGTTTCTGAACAGTCAGCTCCCTAATGCGTTGCAAGTCTTCGGTCACCGAAGACAAAGCACCATCCTCCACCTGAACTCTAGAGACCCCGTCCATGGTATTCCTCATGGCCACTTGATTAGACCGGATTTGAGCATTAAATCGTGTCGAAATGGAGAGCCCTGCAGCGTCATCGGCCGCGCTTTGAATGCCTTTACCACTGGCGACCTGGCGCAAACTTTTGTTTTGCTGGGCCTGAGCCGCATCCAGGGCCCTAAAAGCCCCGCCATTGGATGAAATGTTCATATTTGGCTCCCTGTCGGCCCCTTTGAATAGCGCACACTGGTAGTGCCTTTAGACTAACCATTTCTTCGATCGCTCAGAAATATTGATTTCGAGCTAACCTTAAGGAGTTCAGATCCGTTTGATCTATGGGTCTTTGGCTCAAACAGGGGCAATTCGAACACGAACTGCTAACTTTGATCACTGAATTGCGCTGCAGGGTCATTTACCAACAAAGAGATGCACCCTATATTTCGCAGCAGAATAAGAGAGAGGAATACACATGAGTCAATATCCACACCTACTTGCGCCACTGGATCTTGGTTTTACCACCCTAAAGAACCGTGTGATCATGGGTTCTATGCACACAGGATTAGAAGATCGTCCATGGCACTTTAAGCAGTTAGCGGAGTATTTCGCAGAGCGAGCCCGTGGTGGTGTTGGCCTAATGGTCACTGGCGGTTTCGCACCAAACCGTCGTGGCGAGCTATTACCTCTTGGTTCACGCCTAAGTAACGCGTTACAAGTGCCCATGCACAAAAAAGTCACCACTGCCGTACACGAAGCAGGTGGTAAAATCGCATTACAGATTTTGCACGCGGGCCGTTACGGCTACACCCCATATAACGTGGCCCCATCAGCCATTAAATCGCCGATTACCCCTTTCAAACCCAAGGCCTTGACCACAAAAGCGGTTTACAAAACCATCCGCCAATACGGCAAGACTGCCGCTCTCGCTAAGAAAGCCGGTTACGACGGCGTTGAAATCATGGGATCTGAAGGCTACTTCATCACTCAGTTCTTAAATGCACGCACCAACCAACGAGATGATGAGTTTGGCGGTTCTTACGAAAATCGTATGCGCCTACCACTAGAGATCGTGCGCGAAGTTCGGAAACAAGCCGGCGATGATTTCATCATCATTTTCCGCCTGTCTATGCTGGACCTTGTGGAAGGTGCTTCCAATATGGAAGAAGTGCTGATCCTAGCAAAAGAACTTGAGAAAGCAGGCGTTACTATCTTAAACACCGGCATTGGCTGGCACGAAGCCCGTGTTCCAACCATCGTCACCTCTGTACCTCGCGCTGCATTTGTCGATGCAACGGCAAAAGTAAAAGCCGCTGTTAGTATTCCAGTCATTGCATCAAACCGCATTAACATGCCAGAGACAGCCGAAGACGTTATCGCATCCGGCAAAGCCGATATGGTATCGATGGCCCGCCCACTTTTGGCGGATAGCGAGTGGGTTAATAAGGCTGCCGAAGGCCGAGCAGATGAAATCAATACCTGTATCGCCTGTAACCAAGCCTGTTTGGATCATACCTTCGAGGCGAAACGAGCAAGTTGTCTTGTAAACCCCCGAGCCTGTCATGAAACAGAATTACTTTATACACCAACTGCCAACCCGAAAAAGGTTGCGGTAGTCGGCGCAGGCCCTGCGGGCCTAGCATGCGCTACTGTGGCAGCAAAACGCGGCCATCACGTCACACTGTTCGAAGGACGCGACTCCATCGGCGGACAATTCTTATTTGCGAGTAAAATTCCTGGTAAAGAAGAATTTGTAGAAACCATTCGCTATTTTAACAAGATGATTGAAGTGCATAACATCGAGCTAAAATTAAATACTTGGGTTACTGCCGACGAACTAAAACAAGCGGGCTTCGATGAAATCATCATTTCTACCGGTGTAGAACCTCGCATACCGAACATGCCAGGTATCGACCACGAAAAAGTCGTCACCTATCAAGAGCTACTGGGCAAGGGCCTAGAGCTAGGGCCAAAAGTCGCGGTCATGGGTGCTGGTGGTATCGGCTTCGATGTCAGTGAATATCTCACGCACCAAGGTGAGTCACTCACACTGAACAAAGAAAAATGGTTTAACGAATGGGGTGTAGACATCAACAACACCACATCGGGTGGCCTAAAGCCGATGGACATCGAGCCATCACCACGCAAAGTTTTCATGCTACAGCGTAAAACCTCTTCTCTCGGTAAAGGTCTGAACAAGACCAGCGGTTGGGTTCACCGTGCCGTTATGAAAATGAAGCAGGTAGAAATGATTGCAGGCGTTGGGTATGAAAAAATTGATGATGAAGGTCTTCACATCACCATCAGCAACAAGGAAGGCGAAGTGACCGAGCGCCGCGTCTTAGATGTGGATCACATTGTATTATGTGCAGGGCAAGTCAGCGTTAGCGAGTTGTTCAAGTCCCTTCAAGGGGACAACAAACATAACTTTGGGCTGCATCTTGTCGGCGGTGCTGAATTTGCTGGCGAACTGGATGCGAAACGCGCAATTAAGCTAGCCTCTGAATTAGCCGCAAGCCTTTAACCAAAATAGCAAGCAAAAAAAACTAAAAGCCACCCTAGGGTGGCTTTTTTTGGCCTATGTGAATCAATGCTCCTGTAAGTCTAGATCGGTTAGCTGTCTAAGTAAGGCCTCAACATCAAACGGTTTTGATACCACACCATCAAACCCCTCTTCCATATAATGCCGAACGTCGGACGCCATCACGTTCGCTGTTAACGCAAAGAAGCGCTGGACCGAACAGTGTGTGTCTTTTCTCATCTTCTTCATCGCTTGGATGCCATCCATCTCCGGCATTTGAATATCCATTAAAACCAGATCCCATTGTTTCCCTCTAGAGAGCTCAAAAGCCTTGGCGCCTGAATCAGCAACTTCAACATGATTGCAATAATCTACGAGCAGTTCTTTTGCCACCTCTAGATTGATGACATTATCATCCACCACCAACACCTGCCAATCTTGTACGCTGAGAAAGTGGTCGCTCTCTACTGACGAGGTCGCACAGACATCGGTTATATCCAAATTTAATTCAAAGCCAAATGTACTGCTTTGGTTTTTCTGGCTATAAAAGATCGTATCTCCACCCATTGCAGTTATGAGCTGATCAGTGATAAACAACCCCAGTCCAGTGCCTCCATACTTTCGCGTAATGGACTGGTCTTCTTGAGTAAACGCCTCAAATAGTTCTTGCTGTCGACCGAGACTGATACCAATACCTGTGTCAGTAACGATACAACGTACTCGTGCCGTTTGTTCATTACGCTCAACGAGCTTAAACGCCACATTGATACTTCCAGACGGGGTAAACTTCAGCGCATTCGAGCAGTAGTTGTTTAAAATTTGCTGCAAGCGAACCGGGTCACCCATGACGCATTTCGGAATATCTGGGTCAAAATACACGTTAAATTTCAAGCCTTTATTTTCAGCCATTAATCGAAATACGGAAATGACATCGCTAAAGGTATCTTCAAAGTGAATGGCAACGTTTTCAATTTGAAGCTGACCCGCCTCAATTTTTGAGAAGTCTAAGATTTCATTAATCACTCTCAAAAGCAGTTCAGATGACCCCTTTATATTGGCCAAATAGGACTGCTGATTCTCACTCAATTCCTCATTTTCCAGCAGTTTTGAAAGCCCCATTATGCCATTTAATGGCGTGCGTAGTTCATGACTTACACTGGCAATAAAACGTGCTCTCGCGTCCTCTCTTTCTTTCGCATTTTTTACTTGTTCTGTATTATCTTTTACTAACCCCACGTAGAAAGTCTCACCATGTGATCTAACCTCACTGGCAGACACCAATAAATGTCGGATACCCGGCTCTCTTTCAAGCTCAATGTAACCGAAAAATTGTTTATTAACTGAAAGGACCTGTAAATGGCTCTCAATAAACAAGCCAAGTTCAATAGAGGATTTCCCAACAACCTGCTCTTCGCTCTTGCCGAGTATGGCCTCCAACCCTTTATTGCAGCGCAGTACGCACAATTCAGAATCCAGTATAAGAAGACCTTCAGCTATATTAAAAATCTTTGCTAGAAATACTTCTTCTCTTTCCGCCTCGATCAGTGCCATACGTGTCAGGTCTGCCTGTTTAGCGAGCTCAGCAAATTCAACCCAAACACTTGGGTTGAATGAGGTATCGTAATCCCGTGTCGCCATGGCCTGAAAGACATGCTGCAATTCAGATAGTGGCCGCTTGACAGTGACGATGAGCAGGCCAAATAACGCTAACATTAGGATGAATACAAAGATCATTTCATCTAAAAGGCGAGTCGTTGAAGCCATTGAGACCTGCTCATAAATCGGCTGCAAATCAAACCTTGCCTGAATGTACCCTACGTGTTCAGAGAAATTTCCCGACAGTTTTCGGATTGGATAAACCAACGTGAACGAACGACTTTGTTCATTTATTTCGATGTGTTTGGTTTGAATCGCAGTAAACTGACTAAGTGTCTGTGAATCAATTTCCGTATTTCGCCTCGCGAGACGGTCAGAAAATAAGATGACGCCTGTCGATGTGATAATATTCAGTTCTTGAAGATAGTTGTGAGACACGATGGCGTTAAACACATCATCTAGCGCATTAAACTCTCCCTTTGCGAAGCGCTCTTCAGCCAGTTCTTGCAGTACCCATAATAGGCGATCCGTTTCCTCTACTGTTTGCTGAAGGCGAACCTGAAAATCCTCCTTTATTGCCAGTTGGCGCACAGCACCGCCAACGATCAGCAGCATTAAAAAGAGCGTGAGCGGTACCACCACCACGATGGGAAGCTTGATATTCACATTACAACCCTAAGTAGTATGCTTTCTCCCCCAACACGGAAGTGGGCTTGACAGGGCTTCCAATCAAATTCGATTTCAACAATACATCGCTAATCACTTCGATCGATGAAATGATCTTTGGGTCATTTCCATCCATTAGCTCATGATTGTCTTTTAACGTTGCGGGCACAATTCCATCGTAAGTGGCCTGCACTTCTTCTGCTGATATTTGTAAACGCTTCGCCAACAAAGGTGCGTACTTCTGTGGCGAGGCGCGGTACAAATTCAATGCAGAAAAATACTCAGCAATCGCATGCCTCAATTGCTGCTCATGATCCTTGATCGCATCATTGCGAATGGCCAATACGTCCACAATGAGGTTGGGCACCTGACTGCTATCAAACACCTGTTTAGCGCCTTTATTAAGCAGCAGGGTTCGAAACGGCTCAAACGAGACAACAAAATCCGCCCCTTTATTGTATGCGTCAACCGATTCATCCACCGAAATATATTGCACATTAAGGGATTCCACCGGGACTTGAATGTTTTGAGCAAACGCCCAAAGCATCAAAGCCCCTACAGCGGATTCCTCCACTGCAATCGTCGCTTGTTTCCAATCCACGTTCTCTAGGGAGGATCGCCCCACCACGACATCGCCACCGCGACTGAAATCAACCACCTGGACCACAGTGAGGTCAAGACCGGAATGCTTTAAGCGAATCACTTCGTCCAACGTCAGAAGCCCTGCCTGAATACTGCCATTCACCAGTTGATGACTCACATCGGTGGCATTAGAAAACTCAACGAGCCGGACTTTCTTGGGGTCAAGATGCCCTAAATCGCGGGCCATATAGTAAAATTCGTAGCCGGGCCAGATATTACTACCAATTTTGAGGGGGGGCGCTTCCCGCTGGTCACAAGCCGTCAGCACAAACAACACTAGACATCCCATTAGGGAGGAGAAAATCGAGAGCCTCATGGGCGCCTCCACTAGCCACACTTATTTCCAGTATAGTTAGCTTTAGCGCCGGTGCTATTGGTAAGGGTTACTCTTCTTCTTCGTAGCTATAGCGGATTCGATCGCTACGGCCTCCGTGGAAGTTCAAAACGATCCCACGACGGAAAATGGCCTTGCGATAGGCCATCCAGGCCTTTTCTACCGCCGTTTGAGCTTCAGCTTCACCGCGACAAACAGCCAAGAAACGGCTCTGTTCTTCATTGCTTGGTTCAAGCAAACCCTGATCAAGACCCATCAACGTGCGACCACACTCCTCTAAAATGTCTGCCTGCTGGCGAGTAAAATCACCAGATGAACGCAGCCCATAGGGGAAGTTTGCATCATCGTAGAATCGATTATTACTAGTAAATGATTGTTGTGCCGACATATTCCTCACCTAACATGCATCTCAGTCTAAGTCGAACCATTTATGGTTGACTGGATTATGTCTTTCGACTAAAAAGCCGTAAAACAAATTGATTTTTACTTCACCATAAGACTTTTTAATTAAAACCGGCGCTGAATATTGGACACTGAACTACTGAAGACCTTCCTTGAGGTCAGCAAAACTCGACATTTCGGCAAGGCCGCTGAAAACCTATATGTCACCCAAGCTGCTGTGAGTAGTCGCATCAGGCAATTGGAGTCGCGTCTCGGCCTAGAGCTATTCAGCCGTTTAAGAAACAACCTTCAGCTGACACCTGCCGGTGAACGCTTTTTACCTCACGCCGAATCTGTCTTAAATGCATGGCATCGAGCGGTGCAAGAAGTGTCCATCAATCCTAATCAATCTACCCAGCTCGCGTTGGGGGGCAGCCCCAACATCTGGGACCTAGTGCTACAAAGCAGCCTCATTCAACTGAAGCTCAGCATGCCCGATTTGGCTATTCGAGCAGAAGTGCTCAGTCAAAGTGTCGTCGCGCGCCAGCTGCTCGAACGCAGCCTAGATTTAGCCCTCGTCTTCGACGCGCCAAAAGTAGAAGAATTAGAATCCGTCAAGCTTATGCAAATGCCACTAGAGTTAGTGGCAACGAAGCCAGATCAAGTATTCGACCAAATGAACGATATCGGTTATATCATGCTGGACTGGGGAACATTGTTCAGCGTGCAACACGCCAAATTGTGTAAGGATCTACCTGCTCCCGTCTTGCACACAAATCTGGCGCGAGTGGCTTTGGACTATATGCTTCAAGCAGGTGGTGCAGCCTACCTACCCAAATTATTAACCGATGCCTATATCGATCAGGGATTACTGTACCGAATAGATGGCGCACCCGAAATGCACCGAGATCTATTTGCCAGTTTCCATCGTGAAAACGAGAAACGAGCACTCATTGAAGATGTGATTCGCTTGCTGACGAACTTAGAGTCCCAAGTCGCTCCAAGTTTAATGCCCGATTAAACCCAAAAAAGGGCTCACGCCCTTTTTTGCAAACCAAATTTAAACCTTACTCAGCGGTTTGAGACACTTCATACTCAACTTCAGCTTCAGAGCCGTCGCTTTCCACTTCAACAGACTCTTCATAATTTAGACTACTCAAACATTCTGACATGTAGCCTGACATCTCTTCAGCCGCAATGCCGTCCATTTCCGCCCATTCTTGACAACGCTGTTCGTCTGTAGGCTCTTCAGCGACGCTTACCATGGTCCACATAATTAACATTGCGCTTAATACTTTCTTGCTCATTTACTTCTCCGGTCTAAAAAGGCTTACTATCCCTCAGATTAAAAGACCGGATTGGACGAGAATCCAACGATTAATTTTTATCGTAAGCATAACGCCCCAGCAACCTGATCCATGAATTGGCTATTGCTCAACTACACTGTCACTAAACTGCCTTATAAATGAACAACTAATATGAAACGCTACTTTGAAAACCTAGCAAAAGCCCTATTAGGCATGAAATTCAATGAGCTAAACTCCGCAGAGCAGAAAGTCATCGAAAGCATTGCCAATCAGCAAACCGTTGCAGAGAACGTCAATACCACTTTTCACGAGCAGTTAACCTTTGGACAGAGATTGGCCGATCGAGTGGCCGCATTTGGTGGCTCATGGCCATTTATATGCTTATTTATGCTGGTTATGCTGGGGTGGATCACCATTAACGTCGCTTGGTGGGGGGATGCCCCATTTGACCCATACCCCTTCATTTTACTGAACTTAATTCTTTCAACGTTGGCAGCCATTCAAGCACCCATAATTATGATGTCGCAAAACCGCCAAGCGGCAAAAGACCGTTTGGAAGTGGTCGCAAACTATGAGGTAAGCCTAAAAACCGATCTGGAGATCATGCGCTTACACAGCAAGCTAGATGCACTGACGCAATCATTAGATGAACTGAAAAGCTTAACCACCCAGGCACAGCAGTTTACTCCCACTGAAAAATAATTTAGCTTATCGTCACGACAATGATTTTTTGTTTTACATGAGCATCCTGAATCCTACACTGCGCCCTCCATTCGAGAGCCAAATTTAAACCAATTATAGGAAGCAATGACATGCGCATCGCTATTTTGTCCAGAGGACCTGAACTGTATTCGACCGCTCGCTTAAAAGAGGCTGGAGAAGCACTCGGTCATGAAGTGGATGTAATCGACACCCTTCACTGCTATATGGACATTACTAGCAGTAATCCAACGGTGCGTTACCACGGCGAAGCCTTACCTAAATACGATGCCATCATTCCTAGAATTGGAGCTTCGATCACATTTTATGGTACGTCTGTCGTTCGTCAGTTTGAAATGATGGGCACCTTTAGCATAAACGAGTCCGTTGCCATCAGCCGCTCTCGTGACAAATTACGCTCTCTACAGCTTTTGTCTCGTAAAGGCATTGGGCTTCCCAGAACCGGGTTTGCGAGTAAGCCAGACAAAGTAGATGACTTAATCAAGAATGTGGGCGGTGCTCCGGTCGTGATTAAGTTATTGGAAGGCACACAAGGCATCGGGGTTGTACTGGCTGAAACCAAAAAAGCCGCTGAAAGCATCATCGAAGCTTTCATGGGGTTAAAAGCTAACATATTGGTACAAGAATTTATTAAAGAAGCCGGCGGCGCCGATATTCGATGCTTCGTGGTGGGTGACAAAGTGGTCGCAGCCATGAAACGCCAAGGTGCTGACGGCGAATTCCGCTCTAACCTACACCGTGGTGGTTCAGCAGAACTGATCAAGCTGACACCAGCAGAGCGTAAAACGGCCGTCAATGCAGCCAAAGCCATGGGACTAAATATGTGCGGCGTAGATATTTTGCAGTCAAATAACGGCCCTGTCGTTATGGAGGTCAATTCATCTCCAGGCTTAGAAGGCATTGAAAAAGCAACTGGCAAAGACGTAGCGAAGATGATCATCCAGTTCATTGAGAAAACCGCACGACCAAATGCGAACAAAACGAAAGGAAAAGGTTAGATGCCAGCATTGGAAATCGCAGGGCAAACGATTAACCCCGGCGAGACCAAGCGCTTGGAGTTACCCACGGTGCGTCTCTATACCGATACCACCATGGGCATTCCCGTCATTGTTAAACGAGGAAAGCGACCTGGCCCAACCTTATTCCTGAGTGCCGCGATTCACGGTGATGAGCTCAATGGTATTGAAATCATAAACCGAATCGTATCAAGCAAAGCCATGGATAAGTTACGTGGAACGGTTATTGCCGTTCCCATGGTGAATGTCTTCGGTGTGATTAACCAGAGCCGTTACCTTCCAGACCGACGAGATTTAAATCGTTCATTTCCTGGATCGACGAGAGGGTCTCTCGCTGGTCGCATTGCACATCAGTTCATGAATGAAATCGTCAGTAAAAGCGACTATGGTATTGATTTTCATACGGGGGCAATCCATCGCAGTAACCTGCCACAAATTCGCGCTAATCTTGATGACGAAGAGACACTGACCTTAGCAAAGGCGTTTGGCATCCCCGTATTACTGAATTCCAACGTTCGAGACGGGTCCATGCGTCAGTGCGCGAGTGACGCGGGTACAAAAATACTGTTGTATGAAGCGGGTGAAGCCCTTCGATTTGACGAATTGGCGATCCGTGCTGGATTAAAGGGCACACTTCAAGTCATGAGACATCTAGGCATGCTGCCAAAGTCTCGCAGCAAAAGCAGTAATATCGAGCCATTTATTGCTCGAAACAGTAACTGGGTACGTGCGAGTGAAAGCGGTATCGTAAACCATCACAAGCAACTGGGTGATTTTGTATCCAAAGGCGACGTTTTGGCGTCTATCAGCGACCCTTATGGTGAATCGCTCGCTGAGGTGACCAGTCGATACGACGGCATTATTATTGGAAAGCAAAACATTCCTTTGGTGCAAGAAGGCGAGGCCATGTATCACATCGCCTACTTTAAAGATCCCGATGAAGTCGTGGAAAATTTAGAGATCTTGCAAGACGAGTTGTTACCAGAGGAAAGTGACACCCTATGATGGATATTTTGGTCTCCGTCGGTCTGCTCGCTGGGTTCTTTGTCATTAGCAATGGCATTGAAAAATGGATTAGGCGCGTTGGCGAAAAAAAGCGTGTTAGCCCTGAGCGGGTCTTTTATGTACAAAAGATTATTCAGCTCATTGCATTTTTCGCGGTTCTGTTAGGGGCCGGTGTCGTTTTTGGCATCAATTACGACAAATTTGGTTTCATCGTTTCCTCTGTATTCGCCGTACTGGGTATCGCGCTATTTGCTCAATGGTCCATACTCAGTAACGTCACAGCTAGCCTCATCATATTTTTCTTTTTCCCCTACCGAGTAGGCGACAAAGTTAAAATATATGATGACAAAGAAATTTTAGAAGGCAAAATTGATGAAATCACCCTATTTCACGTACTGATTCGACGTGAACAGGGCGACGTCATCAGCTACCCAAATAGTTTAGTGTTTCAAAAGGCCATCATAATTGAGCCAAAGAGATCCAAGAATAAGGACAACCATGATGGAAAATAAAATTTTAGTCGGTGCCCTAGAAGTTTGCGGCTTGCCTGAGTTTCATATAGAAAACCTTCACGTCCGTGTCGATACAGGCGCGACCACATCGTCACTTCATGTAGACAACATCGAAGAGTTCGAGGTGGATGGAGACCTTTGGGTGAAATTCGACATCCACCCTGATATACACGACGTTAGCAAGATCGTTCGTAAAGAAGCTAAAGTGGTGGACATCCGAACGATTAAAAGCTCAAACGGCACCATAGAGAAACGACCCGTCATTGAAACCGAGTTCGTTCTAGCTGGGCAATCGTGGCCCATTCTGATCACCCTAACCGACCGCTCCTCCATGAGTTACCTCATGCTACTGGGTCGCCAAGCCATGGCCGGTCACATTGTGGTGGATCCAGGGGAAACCTACTTGTTAGGCAACCCAAACGCATAACCCCTGTGCCCTGGGTGAGACGATTCAGGGCCTGCGGCCACCCTCTCGCGACAAACACTGATCTATGTCGCGTAATAACCACAAATAAGTAGCCCTATTCGGTAAACATCTGTATGCTCGCCCACCTTTAGATTTTTTAATTGCATAGCCTCATGATCAAATTAATCCGTTATCTCCTTCTCGCCTTAGACTTCATTATTGGTAGCGTATTAGGCTTATTGATCGGCCTCGTTCGACCATTTCACCCAACTAATAGTCGTTGGTGTGCTGCAATTTACGCCAAACTGGGTTTACCCATCATAGGCATCAAGGTGCACCACCGCGGAGTAGAGAACTTCCCTAAGGACCGCTCGTTTATTGTTGTGGCCAACCACCAAAGTAACTGGGACCTTTTCGTCGTCGGAAGCATTGTACCTGACCGTACCGTGAGCCTAGGGAAGAAGAGCCTTAAGTGGATTCCTCTGTTTGGTCAGCTCTACTGGCTTGCCGGAAACGTATTGATCGACCGCGGAAACGCGAAGAAAGCGCTTGAGGCCATGGACATCACCAAAACAGCGTTGACGAAAAATCGTACTAATATTTGGATTTTTGCCGAAGGGACGCGAAATCACGGCAAGAATATGCTGCCATTTAAAAAAGGCGCCTTTGTGACCGCGATTCACGCAGGGGTACCCATTGTGCCCGTGTGCACCAGCAGCTACCTTGATGGTTTCAGCCTAAGCAACGCCCAAAACCCAGATGCCATCGTCAAGGCCCTAGCCCCCATAGAAACAACAGGCATGACCAAAGACGACATTCCTGCACTCATGGAGCGCACTCATGCACTCATGCTAGAGCAAATCAAAGACCTCGACGCAGAACTCGCTAATCAAGGCGCATCAAAGCAGGCTTAGACGTCATTTCACCAGATTCGGGTGGCCAACCCTTAGCCGCCCGTATAATCTGCCCCTCATTCAGCCAGAATTGGTTTAAGCGGGGTCTCATGAACAAACACTATACACTGATTCAGGCATGTATTGAGTGGCTCACTGCCCATGGTAATCACAGCACCACGCTTGAGCACCTGTCCGCTCAGTTCCACATGGAGGCAGGCCATCTTCAAAAAGTGTTTAAACAGTACGTCGGACTCACTCCCAAGCAGTACATTCAAAACCTCATGTTGCTGCGATCTCGTCCGATCATGGCAGAGTCAACCATTGAGCAGGCTTCCCTAGACTTAGGTTTATCCAGCAGTGCAAGACTGTATGACACCTACATCAAACTCACAGCCATGACCCCAGGAGAGTTTCGCTCAATGGGACAGTCTTTAGTCTTTCAATACGCCATGGAGCAAAGCGCGCTGGGCAACATGTTGGCCGTTACCACCAGCCGAGGGCTCTTTTATCTAGGGTTTCACAATGACCCCTACGACCCGATCAATGCCTTAAAGTCAAAATTCCCCTGCGCCCGCTTCGAGCCCTGCCCCCCTGGTAGCCTTTTGGGCTGCGACCCAGTGCTTGAGGCCAAGCCGACCGAATTACATATCAGCGGCAGTGCATTTCAGCTTAAAGTCTGGCAAGCCTTACTCTCTGTCCCACCTGGTTCGCTCACGACCTACGGTTCTTTGGCCAACGCGATAGATAAACCGACTGCAGCCAGAGCCATAGGCCAAGCCGTTGGGGCCAACCCGATAGCAGCTCTTATTCCCTGTCATCGCGTGATCCAGCGCTCCGGTGCACTCGGAGGTTACCGCTGGGGTGAAGAATACAAACAAGCCATGCTGTCTATTGAACATTCGTTATAACGGCATCCCATTCATGGACTTGCCTAACCGCTTATTGAGTCCTTAACTTATTAACAAGGTATCTAAGTTTCAGCTTCTCCTAATCACAGCAGATGATCGAGAGGCTCTATGCGTCAGAACAAGGACTTTAAAACACATGACCACCTCTGTCCTCATATGTGACGATTCAAATATGGCCCGAAAGCAGATGAAGCGGGCCCTACCTGAGAACTGGCCTGTTGAAGTCACATTCGCAGCAAACGGCCAGGAAGCCATTGAAATCATTCGACAGGGCCAAATGGAACTCATGTTTCTTGATCTCACCATGCCAGTAATGGATGGCTACCAGACACTCGAAGTGATACGAAAAGAAGACTTGCCGATCATGGTCATCGTGGTTTCAGGCGATATTCAGCCTGAAGCCCGTGATCGAGTCAAAAAACTAGGGGCGATCGACTTTGTAAAGAAACCCGTAGACAAAGACAAAATTACAGCCGTACTCCAAGAATACGGCCTAATAGGGGGTGACCAGTGAGTGATCAGCTGCCACCGATTTCATTGAGCGAAGATGAGCGCGACTGCTTTCAAGAGATAACCAATGTCGCCATGGGTCAAGCGGCGGACCGATTGGCTCGTCTCCTAGACGTCTATGTTGTGCTCCCAATCCCTAACGTCAACATCATTGAAGTCAACGAATTTGCTATGACACTGAAGGCACTGGAAGATGCCAACAGTGTAAGCGCCGTTTGTCAGGGCTTTATAGGATCAGGTGTAGCGGGTGAGGCACTACTGATATTTAATGACGCCAGTTTCTCTGATATCGCGAAGCTGTTGGATTACGAGCAAGCACAAAACCACCATGAGGAGCTCGAAATGCTGATGGACGTTGCCAACGTGTTAATTGGCGCGTGTACGCAAGGCATTGGCAACCAGCTGGATATCGATTTTAGCCAAAGTCACCCCACCGTTTTAGGGCAACACTGCGCCATATCTGAGCTAATTAACGAACAGCAGGCTCGCTGGCATCGCACCATGGCCATTGAGATTAATTACACCATCGAAGACCACAATATCAATTGCGACCTATTACTCCTGTTTACGGAAGACAGTGTTCGCCACTTGCAGACGCTCATCAGTTTTTTATTGGAGGACGATTGATATGGCCGACCAAGCGGTTGAAATGACGGAGCTTCATTGGTTAATGGATATATTACAAACCATAGATGTTGGCTTAGTCGTTTTAAACAGAGAGTATGAAGTAAAACTTTGGAATAGTTTCATGGAGAACCATAGTGGTTTGCGCCCAGATCAAACCAAAGGGAAGAACTTGTTCCAGTTATTTCCAGAAATTGACCAAATTTGGTTTAAGAAAAAAGCGGAGCCTGTCTTTTTATTGAACACGCGGGCTTTCACTATTTTTGATCAACGCCCCTATCTATTTCGTTTTCCGAATAACCATCCCATCACTGGCAGGGCCGACGCTATGTATCAAAACGCCACCATTATTCCATTAAATAATGTTGATGGCTCCACTGACCATATCTGCTTGATTATCTACGATGTCACTCAAGCTGCGATGAGCATCCAAGGTAAGGATTCACTGCCTTAAAGCACACCAATTTCTGGGTCTAGATTGGCAACAGATTGCTGCAGTTTTTCACCTAGTTTGACGTTTTTTTGCATTTCAATGAGCAAACGCTCCACATGCTGCTCTAGGACATCCAGCTCAGTCACCAATGCTTCATGGGCAGAGGTAAAGTCGTCACCGGGCTTTAACTCTCGAGTTTTAGTGACCAGCTTTCTCACATACATCAATTGCTGCGAAAACACCTTATTTGCTTTTTGCGCATTGCGCTCAACAATCATAGCTTGTTTATAAAGCGCCTCTAGATGAGCCGGATTTACCTGCGCTTGCGATTCATCCCCCCCGCTAGGGTTTTGGGTACTGAGCAACAGTTTTTGAAACCCCATTAGCACACCAAAGCTGATTGGAAATACCAGTACACAGGCCAACCAGTTGACCGGCGCATCCATCATAACGTTGCCAAAATACATAAGCAGAATGATAGAGGTGCTCAATAGTATGGAAAATTTAATTAGATCTTTCACGGCGGACTTCCTATGTGAACCGCATTATAGCTTGAGATTAGACTCTAATAATTTGACGCAAACCACAAGCTTTTCATTCATATACAAAATCGATTAAAAGGTGAGCCAACCAAGGTTGAATAGAATGGTGCATCCCCAGACAAACACCACCTGCATCAGACTGAAGAAAACCGCAGCACTGGCAATATCTTTTGCGGCTCCAGAAAGCTCATGACGCTCTGATCCGATTCGGTCAATGCAGTACTCAATCGCGGTGTTCAGCAGCTCTGTAATGACGACCAGGAACAAACTCAAGCCCAACAGAATTAACTGAGACAGAGACTGAGCGATAAAAAAAGCCACAGGTAAAAGCAGTGCGGCCAGCATGAATTCTTGACGTACCGCAGCCTCCGTTTTCCAGGCACGTCGGATACCCTGAAAGCTGTACCCTGTTGCATTGAAAATTCTTGCAAGGCCTTTTGATGTGAATGGTTTTTGTTCCATAGGATTTGAATAAATCAACGACAAATAAGGCCCGACACCCTACCCCGAACCCATGATAAAAACAAGGCTACAGCGCATTGCCCAAAAAATAGATAACGGTATAAATAGACCAAGGAGAACCCCCCTTAGACTTGATTTATGCACCAAAACCCGAGACCCTACCCCACTAATAAAAAATACCATTAAGGTTCGACATGAACTTAAGATCTACTCGGCTTTACCTTCTTTGGGGGACATTCAGTCTCAGCGGCTTCACCTGGGCTTGCGTTTTAGCCTGGCTACTTTTGGCCTCGGTCGATTTTGCCTACCCGATTCTTCACGACACCCTAGATATAGAGCAACACACGCTTAAATACGGCCCCCAGAATCGCTATCGCAAGGGCTTCGAGCACACTAGCCGCGAAGAACGTATTCGTCTTTTTTCTGAGATCACGACATCGATACACCAAAATGGCCAAGGCCTAAAAGCACTCACCTATCACGATAGTCGCACGGGCAAGCCAATAGACAAACTGCTACATACGAGTGAAATTATTCATCTCACCGACGTTGCCCACCTCGTAAACAAAGTTTTGGTCCTAGGGGCTGTTACATTCTTGCTGTGGATCGGTTTCATGTGGGCGTTTGTAAAAGGCTGGATTAAAATACCAGGGCTAAAGCAGCTATTAATGGGAACGATTGCCTTTGTCAGCTTTAGCGCCTTACTGGTGATCATCATTGGCCCTGTCGAAGTATTTTATGCGTTCCATGAGTGGTTATTCCCACCAAACCACAAGTGGTTCTTTTATTATCAAGAATCCCTAATGACGATACTCATGAAGGCCCCTATCTTATTCGGCTACATTGCTATTCTGATTACACTACTGGGCCTGCTCATTTTTATCCCCCTGCATCGTTGGCTTCTAAAACGGGCGAATGCATTTCAATCTAAGCAGGCATCCTCTAAAATGCCCCGCACAATCTAAAGAGGTAACAATGATGATTTGGACTGTGTATTTATCCGGTGAAATTCATACTGATTGGCGCGAGCAAATTGAACAAGGCAGCAAAGCCTTGGGGCTTCCTGTGGAGTTTACCTCCGCCGTCACCGACCATGACGCAAGCGACGCTGCTGGAGACCACCTTGGCTCAGAAGAAAAGTCGTTTTGGCGCGATCACAAATCCTCTAAGATCAATGCCATCCGCACCAAAAACCTTATCGAGCAATGCGATCTAGCGGTCGTACGTTTTGGCGATAAATACAAGCAGTGGAACGCAGCATTTGATGCGGGTTACCTAGCAGCACTAAGCAAACCATACGTCACGCTGCACAGCGACGATATCATTCACCCACTCAAAGAAGTGGATGCCGCTGCAATGGCTTGGTGCCAAACACCAGCCGAGGTGGTTGAAATCTTAAAGTACGTGACCACGGCATAAAAAAAGGGGCTAAAGCCCCTTTTTTTATTGAAGACAGAGTTACTTCTCTAACATGGCGACAACGCCCTGCCCCCCAGCCGCACAAATACTGATCAAGCCCTTACCAGAGCCTTTCTGCGCAAGCAATTTAGCCAAATTACCCACGATTCGACCACCGGTCGCTGCGAATGGGTGCCCTGTGGCCAAAGAACTACCGTTCACGTTCAAACGTGAACGATCAATGGCACCTAGAGCGGTTTCAAGCCCTAAGCGTTGCTGACAAAATTCATCATCGTTCCATGCTTTCAACGTGGCCAGCACCTGTGCCGCAAACGCCTCGTGGATTTCATAGAAGTCAAAGTCCTGCAAGGCCATATTGTTTCGTTGCAGCATTCTCGGAACGGCATACGCCGGAGCCAAGAGCAGCTCCTCTTTGTAACTAGAATCTTTACCAATGAAATCCACTGCCGCCGTTTCATAATCGGTTATGTAAGCGAGAACAGGTAGATTATGCGCTTTTGCCCATTCTTCACTCGCCAGTAAAACAGCGCTAGCACCGTCTGTTAGTGCAGAGCTGTTACCAGCAGATAAGGTGCCATTCTCTCTATCAAACGCGAGACCTAAGCGCGCAAGCTTTTCCAAGGTGGTTTCTGGACGCAGTAGGTTATCTTTGTTTAAGCCATTAAATTCTGAGATTAAGTCGTCCATGAAACCCGAATCATAGGCCTGAGCCAACTTCTGATGACTTTCGAGCGCCAGCTGATCTTGGTCTGATCGCGCAATGTTCCAGCGCTTTGCCGTCAACTCCGTATGACCCCCCATGCTTAATCCGGTGCGCGGCTCACCATTGCGCGGAAGATTAGGAAGTAAAAACCCGGGACGAAATGACGTAAGTATTTTAAGGCGTTCAGAGGTGGATTTCGCTTTATTTAGCTTCATTAGCATGCCATGAAAGCGATCGCTAATCGCGATCGGTGCATCACTTGTGGTATCCACACCACCTGCAATGCCCGATTCAATACGGCCCAACGCAATTTTGTTGGCCACGGTAATAAAAGCCTGAAGTCCAGTACCGCAAGCCTGCTGTAGGTCGGTACAAGGCGTATCAGCAGACAACTGAGTATCGAGAACCGTTTCCCTGACAAGGTTAAAGTCACGACTGTGCTTCATGACAGCCCCTGCAACTACCTCGCCGACGGCTTCACCCTTAAGGCCCGTTTTTTCGACTAGACCATCAATGGCCGCTGCAAGCATGGCTTGGTTACTCACCCCAAAGTAAGCCGTATTCGATTTTGCGAAAGGAATTCGGTTGGCTGCAACAATGGCAACAGGACGTGGAAAAGACATAATCACCTCAAAATATTTATTTTTTAAACACCGGCCAATTCAATAGCCAGGGTGCAGAGTAGGACGCTATCCACTCTAAAAACCCTTGGGATTGGAAATACTTCCCTTCTGTTGGCGGCAGGCTAAATTCATAAAAATCACCGCCATATTGAAAACGTAACGCAAAGGCGTGCAAGTAAACTCGATCACTTTCAACGCCGCCATATAATTTATCGCCAATAATCGGAGCTGCCAATGACTTTAATGCCACTCTTAATTGATGAGTTTTGCCAGTCTTAGGCTTCAACAGACAAATCCGAACGCCAGGCTCAAGGCTATAAGAAAAAAACTGAGTTACCGCTGGGTTCTGTTTCGTCGGTAATAACTTATATGCGCCTCTTCGCGACTTCTCCATGTCGCCGATAATGGCCCCCTGTTTCTTTTTCATGGTATTGGGTACAAGAGCCAGGTACCATTTTTCCATATCTCGACCTGCGAACAACTCATTAATCGTACGACAAGCCTCTAAGCTCTTGGCCATTAGCACCAAACCAGATGTCGGTTTATCTAGCCGATGAACTGGGTACAACGTCATATTTAGATCGCTTTGCACCTCATTAAACCAACCCAACTGACCCCCATCATCATGAAAGTCACTGCCTGGCGGCTTATACGTCAGCAGCCAGTCATCATGTTCAAATACGATCTGAGTATTCATACAGGCGCACTATTCAGTAAATCGGCGATTCTACGATAAATTTAATACTAAAAGAAAAAAGGCCAGCAAAGCTGGCCTTAACTATTTAGAAGCGTTCTGCGGGTTGCGCGTCACCGTGTTTTTCTTGGTGCTTCGCAATGATCACGTCAGGACGCAATAAATATCGAGACAACGCTGGCAGGAGCAAGAGCGCACCAACCATGTTCCAAATAAACATGAAGGTTAGCAATATGCCCATATCGGCTTGGAACTTGATCGGTGACATAATCCAAGTACCCACACCAATAGCAAGGGTCAAGCCAGTAAAGCTCACGGCTTTACCCGTAGTTTTAAGCGTGTGGAAGAACGCGTCATGCAAGCTCTTACCTTCAATCAGCAATGCCTCTAATCGGCTGTAGATATAGATACCATAATCCACACCGATGCCCACACCCAGCGCAATTACTGGAAGCGTTGCCACCTTCACACCAATTCCCATTTGCGCCATCAGCGCCTGACAAAGGATAGAGGTCAAGGCCAGCGGAGTGATAATACACAGCACAGCGCGCAGCGAACGGAAAGTAATAAAGCACAAGGCCGAAACCACAATGTATACAAATACCAGCATCAAGGTTTGCGCCTTATCGATCACCTGATTGGTGGCCGCCTCAACACCTGCATTACCCGAAGCCAGTTTAAATTGAATAGCTTCATTGTTTTCGTAACCTTTTGCAAATTCAGCCGCAGCAGAAGTGGCACGAATTAGAGTTTCCGCTTTGTGATCGTTCAAGAAAATGATCACAGGCACCATAGAGCAAGTTGGGTTCAACATGCCCGTTGGTGCACGCTGTACACTAGAATTTAGGATATTTTGGTTACGTGATAATGCTGACCACTTCAAGTTACCTTCGTTCATGCCCTTGGTCACCAGCTTAGAGACCGTCACGAGTGACACGGCACTTTGAACACCTTCGACATTTTCCATCGTCCACATCAGGCGATCGATTGCATCGAGTGCCTCAAAGCTCGCGCACTGCTCTGCTGGCGTTTCTGCCATGATCACCAACACGTCAGAGCTCGTAGAGTAATTATCAACGATAAACGCATTATCTTGATTGTATCGACTATCAGGTCGTAGCTCCGGCGCCCCCTTATCGAGATCACCAATTTTCAAATTTTGGCTGCCAAACACACCCAACACAGCCAGTACCACAGAGATCAGGATGGCGGGAACAGCAAAACTAGGCTCAGTAAATTTAGCGACGAACTTCCAGATTTTCGGCTCCGCTTTTTCTACTTTTGCGGCGTGTTTTACACCAGAGCGGCTGATACCCACAAATGACATCAGAAGTGGCAAGAGAATCAAATTGGTCACAATGATCACAGCCACACCAATTGAAGCAGCAATGGCCAATTCTTTGATTACGGTGATTTCAATAAAGAGCAGTGTTAAGAAACCGATGGCATCCGACAGCAGTGCTAACATGCCCGGCACGTATAGGCCTCGGAAAGCCAATCGTGCAGATACTTCTTTGTCTGCACCCTTACCCGATTCAATGGCAATGCCATTGATAATCTGCACACCATGGCTGATACCGATGGCAAACACGAGGAATGGAACGAGCATAGAATAAGGGTCGATACCGTAACCAATCAGGTTCAGCATGCCCAACTGCCACACAACAGCCACTATCGAGCAAAAAACGGGAATCAACGTACCTTTAAAACAACGGGAATACATGAACAGCAAAACAGCCGTGATGACAATCGCACCAAGGAAGAACAGGGCAACGCTCGACGCGCCTTCCATGAGGTCAGCCATTTTCTTCGGGAAGCCGATGATGTGAATAGCAATCTTGTCGCTAGTGTATTTATCGCGAATTTTTTCTTCTAGCGACCTTGCCAACTCTTTAGGGTCGAGTGACGCACCAGTATCAGGATCTAGCTCATACAAGGGCACATCCAACATAGTTGACTTAAAGTCGTTGGAAACAAGGCGGCCCACTTGACCTGATTTAAGTATATTTTCGCGCAACTTCTCAATGCTTTCCTCGCTACCATTATAGGTAGCAGGAATCACTGGGCCGCCTTGGAAGCCCTCTTCCGTCACTTCGGTCCAGCGTACGTTTGGTGTCCACAACGATTTCAAACGTGAACGGTCACTGCCCTTAATAAAGAACACCTCATCGTTAATTTGGCGAAGCGTTTCCATGTATTCAGCGTTAAAAATATCGCCATCTTTAGAAGCCACCACAATCTTTACATTGCTTAGGCCACTACTTAAATCGTTCTTATGGCGCAAATGATTCTGAATGTATTCGTGTTCAAGAGGGATGTATTTCTCTGCACGAGAATCTAAGCCCACCTGTGAAGCATTGAAGCCCAAGAAAGCCGTCAGCAATACCAATAGAATTAAAAAGACGCCTCGATTATTAAAAATCAAACGTTCCAGAAATGGCTCGGCATCAGGGATCAGAACCGAGTGTTCCGGCTCGGTATATGGCGTGTGTTTATTCGTCATGACTTAACCCCCAATACTCTTAACTTGCTCTGGCAATGGCTCTCCCAGAGTCGACAGCAATTCAACGCCATTTTCCCCCACGACAACAAAGTGCCCTGCCGCACTCTGAATAATGGACGCGGCACCGGTTCGGCCTTCACGAATAGAGGACTCCCACTTACGACCTAGGTCAATGCCTTTAATGAACGCTCCGCCATTTCCGACAATGTACACTACACGACCGCGGCGATCAGTCGCCCCCATAAGTGTTTGCTCAGTACCCGAATCCACCAGTTTCCAGTTACTACCAAAGGTATCGGTGCGAGCTACGTTGCCTCGAAGGCCATAGGCCACCTGAACATTTTGACTTTCCAAATTGGTGATACCAAAGAAAGAGCCTTCGTATGGGCTAAACATCTGCTCCCACTGCTCTCCATCATCACTGGTACGAAGCAACAGACCCGCTTCACCCGCAATCATCATTTTGCCTTCATCGATATAAGCAATGGCATTAAGGTGATAACGATTTGGATTTTCGACATGACTACTCCAGTCCGTCCAAGTCTCGCCACCGTCTCTGGTTTTAAAGATCATGCCATAGGCACCAATCACATAACCTTGCTTCGCGTCTTTAAACCAAACGTCTAACAAAGGTTTGGTAGAGCGATCCTCGTAGTCATATTGTGCATCTTCTAGGGCAAACGTGGCCGTCTCTAGGTTTTCTTCGGCCTCCTCAATGCGGCGAGGGTTCCCCATCACTTTTGCTGTGTTTAGCTCGTCTTCACGCTGAGCTTTTCGAGCCTTAGCTTGTTCTAGCACCATTTCATTGGCCTTAAAGCCATCAAATTGTTTCTTCCAGCTCAAGCCACCGTCGACAGACTTGATCACTACACCGTCATGGCCAACCGCCCAACCGGTGTTCTCATCCACAAAATAAACCGCCGTTAAGGTGCTGATCACAGGTACTTTGGCCTGCAGCCAAGAGAAGCCGTCGTCGTCACTGGCAATAACATGGCCACGTTCACCTACGGCGACCAATCGGTCACCCGCGTTTGTGATATCGAGCAATAGATTTTTATGGGCCTTTGTCGTCGCCATAGCTGGCGTCTGCAAAGGATCTTGCCAATCAGCAAGGGCAGGTAAAGCGGTGAATCCCAGTACCGCCACCAACAAGCGAACGCCACAACGGGCTGATGTCGCTTTTAGCACGGCGCACACTGAATACAGTGATCGCATCATTGATCTCCAGTCGTATTTGTAAAATGCGGAAAAAGGCAGCCAGGTTGCTGCCTTGTTGTTGTGTTGTTTATTTTTATTATCGACCGCGACGGCGAAGCTCTTGCGGTGTGAAGTAACGCTCACCAGGCGACGCTTGGCTAAAGTCAATGGTGGTGCGCTCTTCATTATCCATACCTTGTACGTGGTAGCGACGGGCTTGGATGTCATGGAAAACGTCCATAGCAGTCCAGGTCGCAGGCAGTTCATAATAGCTCTTCAAGTAGGCCATACTGACACGCCACAACTCACCACGTTCATCATACATATCGATAACAGCAGCCCCCCAGCTATCTTCATCTAGATAGAAGCGGCGTTTGTGGTAAATATGGCGCTGATCAGACTTCAAGTTCGCTTCCACTACCCATACACGGTGTTTTTCATAGCGGGCATAGTCTGGGTTGATGTGGCCTGGTTTCAATAATTGATCATAGGAGACATCAGGTGAACCTGCACGATAGTTGTTATACGGGATGAAGATTTCCTTCTTTTCTATGAATTTCCAGTCATAGCGATCCGGAGAGCCGTTGAACATATCGGTTTCATCGATCGTACGCAGGCCATCAGCCGCGGCTACCGGTGTATCATAGGCAAGGTTTGGAGCCTTACGGACGCGACGTTGACCCGCGTTGTAACCCCAAGCACGGCGAGGCTCTTCTACTTGGTTAATGGTTTCGTGCGCAAGAACGGCACCACCTGCTAAACGAGCCGGCGCTTTGGTAAAGGAAAGGTAATAAATACCCACGTTATCCAGTTCTTTAATGCCGATATCACGACGATAGTAGTTATAGAGAATTTCAGCTTGGGTCGTGATTAAGCTGTAGCCGCCATCCCGTTGAACCGCCACTTCAGAGGCTCGACGAACGGCAAATTCACCGCGCCAGCGTAGATTATGATTCCAGATCATTTCCACGCCCTTATTGGTGATAGGGAAAGGAATCCCGCCCATTGCACCTTCAACGCCGTTGCCACCCTTAATCAGTTTCGCGTTGAGTGCATTGTTATAGGTGTTGTCATAGATCCATTGAGGCGCCGCAGCCGTTCTTCGGGTTTGATAAATCGGCATCTTGAATGTATCTGGATAGGTCTTGAACAGAGCCTTTTGGCCATCTGTCAGAAATTTTTCATATTTAGCAACGTTTTTGGCCGTAATGGTAAATATTGGCTGGTCACTCGGAAACGGATCCGGGTGATGTTGGCCTGGTTGCTTATAGGCTTTAGGTGGGAATTGAATACCACCGCGCCAAGGCGGGATAGAACCATCTTTGTTGCCTGCGCGCTCGGCACCCATAGGTGTTAGGCTGTCACGCAGTTTGTTTGCTTCGGACTTGCTCACTGCCCCATGTACAGCAGAACTCACACCAAGCGCTAAGCATAAACTTGAAACAATTAGACCTGCTTTTTTCATTTTTATTATTCCTCCAGTCATGACAGAAGACATCATGACCTGATCCTGGTTTTACCAGTACTCGAGTACCAAAATGGTACTTTATTTTTGTTATCGGCCAAGCATATAAAATAAACCAGTGTCGTACAACCAAATACGCCACTGGTTTTCAGGTTTGAGCTCAGGTACTCAATGGGTGCGCTAGTTTACTAGACTTTTATGCACCACTTCATAGACATCTTTGGACAGATTTGATTCCTTATGGATCTTTTCCAAGGCCGCTTTCATCTGAGATGAGTTTGGTTCAGCCAATCTGCGCCATTTCGTCAATGGGCCAGCCAATCTCGAGGCAATTTGAGGGTTCAATGCATCCAACTGAATCACCCTTTCAGCTAGCCAGTCATAGCCCTGACCGTCATGACCATGGAAGTGACGAGGGTTCTGAGCTGCAAACACACCGACAACGGAGCGAACCTTATTCGGGTTCTTAATATCAAACGCTTCATGCTCAAGAAGCTGATTGATGTCGTCCAAGCCCGATACTTGGTCGTTCGATGCTTGAATTGATAACCACTGATTGACCACCAAGGTATCTTCTTTCCACTGCTGGTAAAAGCGATCTGACAACTCAGCCGCCAAAGCTTGATGGGGGCTCGCCACCGCAGCGCGCAGCGCGGATGACTGATCTGTCATGTTGTCGGCAGATTCAAATTGAGCCTTGGCTAACCCGCTATAATCCACTTCGCTCGCAAGCATTAGATAACGTAAGCAGAGGCCTTTCAGCGCTCTCTTCGCGCATGCCTCACTGTTGTAATCGTAAGCCGCGGAATCTTGCTGACGTTCGTAGCACGCTCTAAATTCAGCGTGCAGTTCGTTAGCCAGGGTTTGCATAACAAACTTACGAGCAGAAATCAGGGCATGAACGTGAGCCGGGTTTTGCTCTTCCATTAGATACCCTAATGTTGGCAAAGTGAGTAACTGCTCGATCACAGCAGGATCCACTTCTGTATTTTCAAGCAGGCCCTTATAAACGGTGATCAATTTATCATCGAGCACGAGAGCTTGGTTGTTAGACACATCACCAGCCAACTCTAATAGGATATCGGTTGCAAGGGTTTGCGCGGCATCCCAACGGTTAAACTCATCGGTGTCATTGCCCATCAAGAACAACAACTGGTCACGAGAATAGTTATAACGCAACTTCACTGGAGCGCTAAAGCCACGCAATAAAGACGGCACAGGGCGCGCTTCGACATTCGCAAACGTATAAGTTTCTTCTTCGCCCTTCAGACCAATGACCTGAGTATCTGGGTTGAAATCTGCCCCAGATTCGCAAACGATTTTCGCCTCTTCACCGTTTGGAAGCATTAGCCCCACTTTTACAGGAATATGGAATGGCTGTTTCTGCTCTGTCTCAGGTGTTGGACGACAGGTTTGTTTTAAGCGCAGTGTGTAACGTTGAGTCGCTTCATCGTACTCATCCGACACGAAGACTTCAGGGGTACCCGCTTGTGAATACCAATTTCTAAACTGAGTTAAATCGACGCCACTGGCATCTTCCATCGCTTTGACAAAATCATCGGTGGTGACCGCTTGGCCGTCATGGCGATCGAAATACAAATCAGAGCCTTTTCTAAATAAATCAGGGCCAAGTAAATTCGCAATCATGCGCACGACTTCTGCCCCTTTTTCGTAGATCGTCAGAGTGTAGAAGTTCGAAATCTCGATAAACGACGACGGCCGAATCGGATGCGCCATTGGGCCAGCGTCTTCAGCAAATTGGGCAGTGCGCATAACCGTAGCATCAGAAATACGCTTAACGGTACGTGAGCCCATATCTGCTGTGAACTCAGCGTCTCGATAGACAGTGAAACCCTCTTTCAGACTCAGTTGGAACCAGTCTCGACAGGTAACACGGTTACCGGTCCAGTTGTGAAAGTATTCGTGGGCAACAATGGCTTCAATTCTTTCGAACGCTTCATCCGTTGTCGTGGCTGGATTCGCTAAAACGCACGATGAGTTAAAAATATTCAGACTCTTATTTTCCATCGCCCCCATATTGAAATCATCCACCGCCACAATGTTGAAGATATCCAGGTCGTACTCGCGACCGTAGACGTCCTCATCCCACTTCATTGAGCGTTTCAAAGCTCCCATGGCGAAGTCGCATTTCTCAATATTCTGAGGCTCCACGTAAATTCTTAGCGTTACATTGCGGCCATTCATGGTCTCGAAGTGATCTTCAATATGCATGAGGTCACCCGCAACCAAAGCAAATAGATAACTCGGCTTTTTATGAGGGTCATGCCATACCGCTTTGTGGCGACCACCCTCTAATTCGCTAGTTTCGATTAGGTTACCGTTGGACAGTAATACAGGGTAATTTTTCGCGTCCGCAATAATTGTGGTCACGTATTCACTCATGACATCAGGACGATCTAAGAAGTAGGTAATACGGCGAAAACCTTCCGCTTCACACTGAGTACAGTACATACCTGACGACTTATATAACCCCTCGAGCGCAGTGTTGTCCTGTGGCTTAATATGGGTTTTGATCTGTAATACGAACGCGTCCGGAAGGTCATCTAGCGTCAGAGTCTCTTCATCCACTTGATATTCACCTTGACCTCGTGCAGTGCCATTCACTTCGACACTGACCAGCTCAAGGTGTTGGCCGTTTAGTACCAAAGGTTCTTCTCGAAGCTTTCTCATTTCGAGTTTAGAAGTGACTAACGTAACATCCTCGTTGATATCAAATTGAAGATGAGTTTTATCAATGGCATAGGCCGGTGACTGATAGTCACTGAGGTAAATCGCCTTAGGTTGTGCGTCTTTCATTTTAGTTTTGCCTAAATTACTCGGATTGTGCTCTTTTGGAGCGAATTATAAGTTGACTTCCACATTGTACGCTGTGAATTTTCTTAGGTTAATCACCCCTGTGTCGAGGATCAAATACTGTCCCTTAATGCCCATTAGTTTCCCTTCTACTAGCGGGTTTTTATCCAAATTGTGTGTGGCCACCTTCGTAGGGTACTGGGTGACAGGATAGGTAAAGTTTGACTCAGTGCCATCGTATACCAATTGGACAGCCTGAAGTCCGTAGTGGGCTTGCAGCTCTTCAATTTCTTCGTGGCACATTTCAAATAGTTCGTCACGCACCTGAGCCAAGTCCACCGGCATGGCATCTTGCTTTAGCAGGGCTCGCCAGTTCGTTTTATCGGCGACATGCTGTTTAAATATCACTTCCAAAAGACCTGAAAGCTGTCGAGTCGCCACTCTGGCAATGGGCATGGCTTGCATCGCCCCTTGGTCCAGCCAGCGCGTAGGTATCTGGGTATGACGGGTAATCCCCACTTTCACCCCGGAAGAATTCGCTAAATACACTACGTGGTCCTGCATACAAAACGTTTCGCCCCAAGCCGGTTCACGACACGTACCTTGGTCATAATGACATTTTTCTGGACTCATAATGCAGGTATCACATTGAGCCAGCTTCTTAAAACACGGGTAGCAATAACCCTGACTGAAGCTTTTACTGCTTTTTCGCCCACACTCGACGCAATGAATCTCACCCATAAAGCGAATAGACAACGGCTGACCAATGGTACCGTTCAATGGAATTCGCTGGTCGTCTAACCGTAAAAAATATTGGGCCTGATCCCCTTCGTGTTCAATGGCCATCTTTTTTAGATGGCCCTGATAAGACTGCATTTAACTTACTCGATAATTTTAATGGTTTGCGTGTCATTCTGAGCAGCAAACTGCTCCATGGCTTTTTTCTTTTTCTTATTCGTCATATCCACATAGCCAACACGTTCAGTCTCTGGAATGTTATTCATGTGTTCATAGCGAATCATGGCTTCAAGCGTAAATTCTTTTTGCTCAGGGGTCAGTACACGACCATCACCCCATCGACCCAGTTCCAACGCATCTTTCATATTCTGATAGATCTGCGGGGTCATGTTTGCGATTAACTCATCTACGTTCATGGTTACTTACCTCTTTCGCCGCAACCTTCCATAGCGCAAATACCACTGCACCTCCCAAGGCGCCAAATAAATGAGCAGCATTAGCCATACTGCCCAGTCCAATCATTTCAAAGAGCGGGGTATAGCCCAGCACCAGCCAAACTCCTGCTAAACCGAACAACCCCTTTGGAATATAGAGTGTCGCCACCCGCCATTGATACAAACCTGCGAACACAATCAGGCCATAAACCACACCAGACAGCCCGCCAAACAAAGGGCCAGAATCTAACAATTGACCGTAGTTTCCGCTTAGGGCCGTGAGCATAACCAGCAAGCCAAAGGGTAACAGGCCCAAGCGTCTCTCCAACTGCGAGCCCAAATACCAAAAAGAGACGCCATTAAAGACAAGATGCTCAATACTAAAATGCAAGAAGATGGGGCTCACGCTAAACCACATCTGCTGTGGCCAGTCATGTAAAAACCAAGCTCTAGGATAAAACTGTAACTCAGCAATATAAAACCACTCTCGACCGCTTGAAGCCATACCTGTCAATATCGCCACCAAAAGACACAGAGAAAGTATCAACGTCGTCAACGGTAAGGTTTTCATATTGCTAGGAACCAGACGCATAGACTGGTTATGCTTGAACTGCGCATACCCTTGAGCCACACGATCAAGAATGGCCAAGTCAGATACCCAGAGCTCCTGTTGCCCCTGTCGAACCTCAATGACAAACGGCACTCCAGCTTCTTTTAAAGACACCAAAAACGGCTGGTTATCGATAGAGGCATCCAATCGACAGCAATACTGCATGGTTTAGTCTTCTTTGCGATCTACTCGAACCCAACAGAACTTATTTGGATCGAGAAACGTTTCATCATCCATTCGGTATGCCGCTAAACGTCCATACTTAACCGCACTGTAATCTAAACAGGCTATGTTGGGCTTTATAGGCCCCGGTATGCCTTGCATCCAGTAATGGCCTATAAATAGTGGCTTTTCTTCCGCGCTATAAAACAACAGCTCTTTGCGGTCTTCCGGCGTGATCTTGCGTTCGGCAATATCATCTGGCAACGGATCTGGTTGAAAAACAATTTCACCGTATTCTTCAGGACTTTCTTCCCAAAACTTAGTCCGGAAAAAGTGACGAACAAAACCATCTTTAGCCGTAATACTGCGACCATCGGGCAGCTTCAAGGCCGTCCCACGTGTTAGACGATCCACCAGCTGCCCTTCAAACGAATCGCGATCCATTGAAGCGTGTAGAAAATCTTCATCCATATGGTTACGCCCATAGTCGCGCTCCATTCGCTGAATGAGCTCGGCATCCCAACAAGCATGAACCGCTCTGAAGTGTTCAAATTCTTTGTACAGTGGCAGAGTTAGAAACCAGTTAAGGTAGTCCTTCCACTCTTGAGGATAGGGCTCGAACTGTTTAATCGTCTCTTCAACAATAAAACTATTTCGAGCTGTGTGCTCTCGAAGGTAAGGGTGATCCCCTCCGGAACGAGACGGCGTACAAAACGCCAGTACATTATATTCGTGATTACCCATGATGAGGTGCGCATGGCCGTGTTCCACCATGTCCCTCACAACCGACAACGCCAATCGAATATTTGGTCCTCGATCGACAATATCGCCAATAAAAACCACTTTGCGGGATTTATGCTGATAGACACCGTTTCGCTTGCTGTAACCCATTTGTTCCAGCAGCTTACACAAGGTTTGCCCACATCCGTGGACATCCCCGATTAGGTCATACCCTTGAACTTGCCCACCCTGCACTAGGCTCATGTTAGGCCTCGCCGTGCTGAGTCGCCCAGCCTAGTTTTGTTCGGCATGTTTCGTAAAAGTCGTGATCGATCGGATGAATGAGGCGAGCTTTATGGGCCATTTTACGGATAGTTACGGTATCACCCGGCGCCGCGGTAATATGCACCTGACCGTCGCAACTCACTTGCGGGTAGATATCGATGTCACTGCTAATGGTAATTTTTATTTCACTGTTAGCATCAATCACAATGGGGCGGCTACTCAGTGTATGGGGAAACATCGGTACCAACGCAAGCGCATCCAATTTAGGGTGCATAATCGGGCCACCACCACTCAAGTTATAGGCTGTAGAGCCTGTTGGTGTGCTCACGATCATGCCGTCACTTCGCTGGTGGTATACAAACTGCCCTTCAATCGATAAATCAAACGCGATCATTCTTGCTGATTTACCTGGGTGCAAGATCACATCATTCAGTGCTTCACCGTAACCAATAGGCTCACCGTTTCGTTTTACTTCCGCCTCTAGCATAAAACGGCGCTCAGTGATGTATTGCCCTTCTAATACTTGCGCTACTTTTTCTTCTAAGTTTTCAGGGCTAATGTCCGTTAAGAAACCTAAGCGGCCACGGTTAACCCCTAGAATAGGCACATTAGACTTTACGAGTGCTCGGGCTGCCCCTAATAAGCTGCCGTCACCGCCCACTACGATCACCAAGTCACAGATTTCTCCCATCATTTTGGGGGTACACACTTGCAAGCCGTGCCCCATCATGACTGACGCAATCTGCTCTTCAAGGATGATGTTGATGCCTTCATCCCCTAGGAAGCGGCGAAGTCGCTTGATGGTCTCGATAACCTTGGCACTGTTGAGGCGACCAATGATGCCAATGTTGCGAAATTCATCCATTTGTAATACCACGAGATCAAAAAATCGAATTAGGGGTGATTTATACCATAGAAAGCGCCATGATTGGACCAATGTTTCTACAGGCCTCTTAATCGTGTCACTCTGTTCAAATTATAGTCATAAGGAAGTACAACACCTAGCCTGGTGTCTGTTCGCGCCCCCTCTAATTCACCCAGTGGGCGAGCCAGTATCGATTACAGCCTCAGCAACAAGTGAACTATGTAGTTGGCTCGAAACCCTTGATCAAAATCCGCAGCCGCTCATCGACTATATTCAATCTCAGAATCACCGATTGCTCGGCAGCTATTACGAGTGCCTCTGGCAGTTTATCGCATCTCACGGGCCTGGCTGGGAAATGCTCGCCCACCACTTTCAAGTACACGGCAGCCAACAAACCTTAGGTGAGCTTGATCTCATCGCTCGCCTCGATCAACGGCTAATGCACTTAGAACTGGCCGTTAAGTTTTACCTAAAACCACAAAATCTATCAGGTGATATGGCGTCTCACTGGGTCGGACCACAAAGCCATGATCGACTCGACTTAAAACTGGAAAAACTGACCAAAAAGCAGCTGCCCTTTTTGTACCAAAAAGAAACCCAGCAAGCCTTAACAGATGCCAACCTTCCTCTACCAGAAATACAAAGGGTGTCCATTCAAGGTTATTTATTTACCCATTGGCAAGATCATGAATGGTCATTACCGCCATCCGTTAACCCAGGCGCTCTGATCAAGCAGTGGCTATTCGCCCGAGAAATCACACAAGTAGTATGCGAAGGCGATTGGGTCGTTTTACCCAAGCCGCTTTGGCTCGGACCCTACTCACCTCAAGCAGGACCACTGCCCATCCTGCAGCCAAAAGAAGTCCATCAACACGTCGATGACCACTTCCTAAACAGTCGTCACCCATACGCATTAATGCTGGCTAAATTGACACCAGAAGCGCCCCATGAAGAATATGAGCGATATTTTGTGGTTCATAACCAATGGCCAGCGCCGGACACCAAGCACAAGGGTTAGAATTTAATCGAGGGCCGCAGTACAAACGAAGTGTTCGATTCTTCCGCACGCAAAGGGCCAGAGTATTTATTTCGTGTATCACGAATAAAGCCCACCCCAAATGAGACAACCCAGCCATTGGATTTGATCGGTATATTTTTATCGATAATTAACTGCTGACCTATGGTTGCCCCGGTATCTTTGTCCATTCTGTATTTGAATTCGATCCCGCCATTTTGCACCCAGGAATAAACGTCCCCTGTTTCCTGAATTCTCTGGCGTTTAATGGCCACGTAGAATTC
>Ga0181591_10000331_pt1 | contig 36051 bp, 31 predicted proteins | sample 071ome_33_FD_133757 | JGI IMG/M metagenome (GOLD analysis project Ga0181591, IMG submission 133757) | Coastal salt marsh microbial communities from the Groves Creek Marsh, Skidaway Island, Georgia - 071412AT metaG (megahit assembly) | ecosystem: Environmental > Aquatic > Marine > Intertidal...
CACGTTCAATATAAGTGCAGCAGTTGCACCAGAACGAATCATCTTAGATAGCTAAACGTGCTCCGTGAGCCAGTGGCAAGGTATTCACTCACCCCGTACTCAAAGCGCTTTAAGGCGGCTAATTGGAATACCTGATTGGCATGGACGATCGGAATAATCGGTTGGAGTAATAAGTTGAAATAAGCGCAATGCTTACTGGAGCAAACAATCAACAGCGAAAACGGGAAAACGGGAAAACGGGAAAACGGGAAAACACAGCAGATAGGCTCCGCCAAGAATACGCGTCAGAAGACGACATAAAGACAGCGACATAAAAAAACCCGGGCAAGCCCGGGTTTCTTCTATTTAACCAGAGGGTTAAATATTAACGGTCTTCATAACGCTGGTGTTTGAAGAACACACCAGAGTCACCGAATACCGAGGTCGTGAACTCAGAAGTCAGTACCAGTTCACCGATCTTCACAGCATCATCACGACGCTCGTCCTGCAGGCGCTGCTGACGCGAAGCCCATACTGACGATTTGATTTCCATGTCAGTAGCGTAAACGTCATACAACTTAGTGCCTTCCGGCAGGCTCAGCAGGTCATCACGGAAGTCATGCTCGCCTTCAGCAAACAGACCAGTGACCTCGGCGCTTGGTACGAAGTACACCTGAGTCGGCGACACTGGGTTTGCTTCGGCAGCACCGTCAGACTGAGTTTCCGCCATGGCGTTGGCAACCACCAGCGTCGGCTTGCTGGTCACAAACGAGAACAGCAGGCTTGAACCCAGCGTGTCGTTCGCTTCCAGGCTGACGTAGTTCGACAGCTCATTAGCAAAGAAGTCGTGGTTATCTGCCTGACCCGACAGAGTGTACAGCGCTGAGATGTTCTCAGAAGGCTGACCATCAATCAGTGTCTTCCAGGCGAAACCTGGTGCAAAACCGCGATCCGCTGGATCACCTGTGACCGACAGACGCAGCAGGCCACATTCGTTGCCTTCAAACACACCTGTGTATGGGTGGTTACCGGTCGAGTTGAACGCGACTTTCGCCATCGCACCGTGTGGGTGAATCGGCTTAGAGTGACCCACTGGGGCAACATCACCGACGTACTCAACTTTGTCAGAAATCACACCGCTGATCAGACCACCAATATCCACCGGTGGAATCTCAGGACGCTCGTCTGCTTCGTATTCGGTACGCTTCACACCGTTGGTCCACAGCAGCGACTGTTTATCACACGCCGCCCAGTTGTCGTAATCCGCAGGAATGTTCAGGCCCCAAGGCTTAAACGCGTTATCAACACCTGCCAGCGACAGATCCAGTGCTGGGTAGTGACGTTTCAGAACATCCACCATGGTGGTGTTTTCTACCCAGTCGTAACCTTCCTGAGTGTATGTCTCAGGGTTGTAATCAGCGGTGTAGAAACGGTCTGTAATGATGCGACGTGACGCGTTCATGATGAAAATCTGGAACGCTGTTTCACCAAAGCCAAAGCCTTCAGGACGAACGGTTTCAGCCAGCTGACCTACCAGTGCATCAATCTTCTCAACATCGTTGTCGTACAGACGACGCAGCTCAGAAACGATGTCAGCATCGTCAGTCAGGTCGGTGAAGTCGTTGATTGGGTTCAGGCCAATCTGGCGACGGAACTCGTTGTAGCGAGGCACACCGCGCTCACGGTCACGAATAATGTCGATGGTCGCGAGGTCAATAACACCACGGCCCGGTACGTACAGGTCACGCAGGAACTCAGGGTAGTTACGCAGCGTCAGAGCGCCCGGCAGTGTGACACCAAACGAGTACCACAGACGGTCGCCACCCTGGTCATCCAGAATGTCTTCGGCGTTGCCATCACGAGTATCGGTCATAGGGATGCTTTCAGATACCACGTTAGAGCCAATGTCATAAACATCGACAGTGTCACGCAGCAGTGGGTGCATACGGTATACCGCAACAAACTCTTCGGTCAGTGTGAATGGCACACCGGCGTTGTCAGAGTTACGTGCACCGGCCAGACCAGTCACCGCCCACTCAATGGCTTTACCGCTTTCCAGTGGATCAGACATCTTCGGATCCAGACCCAGAATGCGGCGAACCCAGGAGTTTGACTTGGCCAGATCTTCCGCCAGCGCGTCGAATTCCGCGCCGTATTTATCACGTGCTTCGGCATTACCCACCAGACCCCACCAGTTAGCGTACATCGCACGCTCAGTCACTGGGTTAGCAATGATCGCCGGGGTCCACTCAACGGTGTGGATCTTAGCCATCAGCGCAGACGTCACCAGACGGGCTTTATCAAACAGCCACTGGTCGTCTTTTTCTGGGTAGGTGGCGGCCAGCATGTCAGCCACGGTGTTGTGCTCTTTTACGAACAGCTGGTGCATCATGCTCAGACCCAGCCACCAGTTGTCGGTGAAACCAGTTTTTGGCACGCCAGAGAAGAAGTCACGTGGCAGAGAACCATCTGAGTTCACCAGCAGGCGACCGCCCTGGAATTCACGCAGAGAATTCACAGTGGCCAGATCGCTACCGTAAATCTGCGAACCATCCCACCAGTGCGTGTTTTCGTTCAGGTAAGCATCCGGCAGGCCAGCCTCGTCTTCCGCGGCGGTGCGGGTTGGATCAGGAATCGTACGACGGATTGACATAGTGCCAGTACCGCGGCTGTCGCCCGCTGGCAGTTCGACATCAATGTAGTCGGTGGTCGAACCATCACCGTGGCTGAACCAGTCGTGGGTCATGAATTGAATCCATGCCGCAGCAATAAAGTTCAGGGTTGGTGCTGGTTTAAATTCGTCACGGGCCATCAGCGAGTTACTGATGTCTCGAGGGTTCGGGCTCAGCAGCGTGTCCGTTTCACCGTGTGCCGCATCTAACGATACGTTACGGCCGAAACGGCGGTTGGCTGAACCTTCAGCAGGATTTTCCAGGATGTTACAGGTACCGTCTTCGAGTCGGGCCGTCAGGCTGCGCTCATCACAGTCGATCTCTGCGTTGTATTCATCCCAGCGTTCAAAATCAAACAGGTTGTTTTCGAACAGTTCATTTCGTTCCACGGCTAGCGTCAGAAGGCCGGCAGTAATACCCAGCGTCCCGTACTTCACCAGACCAGGCCAGGTTACCCAGATGCTCATATTGTCTCCTTCGTTTTTGTTTTTTATGTGGTCTATCCAGACCGGAGAAGGAGTGAAACATACACTTGTATAATGCGGGGATGTCTTTTCGGGAAATTACGGACAATGCGAGCCATTAAATGGACTTATCACTAGACAATTAACGACAACCTTATCAATTGGCTAGCTTTTTGAGGTTACTTTGCGCCAACGACTCGTAAAAATGTCTCCTGAAGCACCCTTACGTCGTTGGCAGCACGATGTCGGTTCACCGCCAGCTCATCCCAGAGATCCGCTTTGGTATCGGCCCAACGCTCCATTTCTTCCATGCTCAGACGCTTGTTGATGGTCTCAATACGGAAGCGCTGCACCAGATCGGCTTCATCAAAAAGACGACCAATCCAGGAACTGTCGAAACTCCAGGCATCGGAATAAAGAGTTTTGCCAAACAGGTGTTCGTTTAGCAGCAGAGCGACATCGCGCACGCTCAGGCCGTCCATCATTAGCTGTTCACGCGAAATGCCATGAATGGCTTCGGCTTCATCGCTCCAGTGCGTCCAACTGGCCGCAGGCTGAATCAGATAGCTTTTCACCACCCGGTCTTCGAGTGCGAAACCGATCTCAATCGGGTAACTGCCGCGGCCGAAGCCTGAGGCTTCGACATCGATGATGGCGGGAAGATCAATACTCACGGAAACACGATTTCTCTGGTCATTATCACAGAGGCGCTATTCTGGCGCCTCAGTGGGGATTATTCAATTTCGTTGCCGGCGCCACACGCATTACCTCGGCAATGGTGGTGAGGCCCGCAGCCACTTTGTGTGCGCCACTTAAACGCAGACTGTGCATCCCTTCTTTCATCGCCGCCTGACGCAGCTTCTGGTAATCCGTGCTGTCATGCACCAGAGGTTCTAACGATTCGGACATAGGCAGGACTTCATAAATCCCCATACGTCCGAGATAGCCGGTACCACGACACTCGAGGCAGCCTTTGGCGTTATAAATGTGCGTCGGTGTTTTTACTAACCACGGAGCGGTTAATTGCTTCCAGGCTTTTTCATCCACCGGCTGATGTTCTTTGCAGTGTGGGCACAAGGTCCGCACCAGTCGCTGCGCCATCACCCCGATCACACTGGAGCGGATCAGATACGAAGGTAAGCCAAGTTCCTGTAATCGCGTAAAGGCCGAAGGCGCATCATTGGTGTGCAGTGTAGATAACACCAGATGACCTGTGAGCGCCGCCTGTACCGCAATCTCGGCGGTTTCCAGATCACGTACTTCCCCCACCATAATAATGTCCGGGTCCTGACGCAGCAGTGCACGCACCCCAGAGGCGAAGGTCAGATCAATGGCCGGGTTCACCTGCATTTGGTTAAAGGAAGGCTCAACCATTTCAATCGGATCTTCGATGGTCGAGACGTTCACTTCACTGGTCGCTAACTGACGCAAGGTCGAATATAAGGTGGTGGTTTTACCCGAGCCCGTTGGGCCGGTAACAAAAATGATACCGTGGTTGTTAGCGGTCATTTCGGCCCAGCGGCGGCGATCTTCTTTGGAGAAGCCCATCTCCGAGAAACTGCGCATCAGAACCTGCGGATCAAACACCCGCATCACCATCTTTTCACCGAAGGCAGTAGGCAAGGTCGACAGACGCAACTCGACCTCTGCGCCTTCCGGCGTTTTGGTTTTCAGGCGGCTGTCCTGAGGTTTGCGCTTTTCGGCAATGTTCATGCGCCCAAGGGATTTCACCCGGGCAATCACCGCAACGCCGACGGCTCCGGGGAGTTCGTAGACATGATGCAGGACACCATCGATACGAAAACGCACGTGGGTTGTCTCACGTCGCGGCTCAAGGTGAATATCACTGGCGCGCTGGTCGAAGGCATACTGCAGCAGCCAGTCGACGATATTAACGATGTGCTCGTCGTTAGCGTCCGGCGCTTTGGCCTTACCCAGTTCGAGCATGGATTCGAGATTCTGAACCGAGCTTCCACCGGCATGATCTTTACGTGCGCGGTTAACGGAGTTAGCTAACTGGTAAAACTCCACCCGATAACGACGGATGTCCGCAGGTGAGGCCAGCACGCGGCTGACCTGACGTCGGGTCACGTGTTCAAGGTCGGGCACCCAGGCACTGGAATGAGGTTCACTGCAGGCCACCACCACTTCATCTTTACTGACACTCACGGCCAGAATCTGGTGGCGCTCTGAAAAGGCGTAGGACATCACATCGGTGACCGCCGAAACATTGATTTCCAGCGGGTCGATCACGCAGGTCTTAAGACCTTCGCGCTCAGCCAACCATTCCACCAGCGTCTGTTCGCTAAGGATACGATTGTCTTTGCGGGCGTCCTGATAGTTTTGTCGCGCTAATAACGTCAGTGGGTGCAAGTCCCCCTCATCATTAGCACGGCGAATCGTGAGCGCTAACTGATGGTCTTCATCATTGAGCAAGCCATCCCGATGAAGATCGCCGACCAGAGACGACAGTGACAAAGTGCGATCGGACGTGGCCGGCATGAATCAGTTCCCGAGTAGTACAGTAAGCGCTTGAGTGTCATTGCATTCAATCACATCCGCCACGCGGCTGCGAGCCTCCACCCAGCTCTGTTGCGCCTCGGGCGATGCAAGGTGCGACTTAGTCCTCAATCCGGCCAACAATCTGACCGTTTGCGTCAGCATGGTGGAAGATTCCACAGACTGCGATAGCGCAGTAGAGCCCGGCGTGACCGCCGCTGCCAGCGCCGCCTCTAACAATGCGCGCAGTGGCTGACAGTCCGGAGCAGCGCACCACAAAGGGTAACCCCACAGCCACAGTTCTTCGACGGGGGCCTGCTCAAACACCAAGCGCTCACAGGCACGCTGGACATTAAACAGGCTGGCCGTCCAGACGTCCTGCCAATGTTCTTGCTGCCCGTTGTCCAACTCTGGAGGCAGAGGGTGATAGTGCTGCGCTGGCACTCCAGCCAACCGATAACCGCGCTCGGCCTTGGAGACGTCCGATAACCACATAGGCGCTCTATCAGACAGGCGCTCAAGGCACGTCCATAAACTCTCAGGACTGCCACTCAGCAGCTCTAGTTCAAGCTCACATAACGGCTCAGTGGCGCCGCTGGCGCTGACCTCTCCCTGATCCAACACGACTTCAATGCGACTGGTATCGTCCTGATAGATCCAGGCCTCACGTTGAAAGTCGGTACTGAACACCACGCTCAATGGAGCAGTCTCAACTTTTTGCGCGGATTCCGGTGTAGGCTCATGCCAGACGGCTTGCACCTCGGGCCAGACGGGCTGTACCCCGGGCCAAACAGCTTGCACCTCGGGCTTCGCCAACACAGACGCATCTAACGCCCGTGAGGCGAGCGGCCAATTCCATTCATGACGCACCGGAATGCCGTCGTCTGAGGCACTGCGCGCTTTAAACGTCTGCTCATAACGGTCGCCCTTTTTACGGATACGCAAGGCCGCATGAGCCCCGGCCAATTGCAGGTCCGGCGTATCGTAATAATCGTTGAGCAAGGTCTGATGCCCCTGTGGCTCAGCGTACGTATTTAACCATTCACGAATTGGATTCAGCGCCTGCGTATTCAGGCGTAATTTCAGTTCTATTTCTTTTGCCATCGCGCTATCGTCATTGCTCTGCGTTTACTGTGATTCAGCCTCACAACAAGGCTGCCCCGGTCGCTGTCGAACCGCATCACCTGTTATCTAACCTGCACTACCTTGAGGTCACTATGCCGTTGCCATCCACCCACGAGACTCTGGCGGCCCTGATTGCTGAACCCAGCATGAGTTCGGTACTACCGGAATACGATCAAAGCAATGAGGGGGTCATCCATCTGTTGGCCAACTGGTGCCGCGAACTGGGTTTCGAGGTCGCCATTATGCCCATTGACGGCGCCCCGGGTAAGTTCAACTTACTGGCGACGTACGGTCGCGGCGACGGCGGTTTGGTATTGAGTGGTCACACCGATACTGTGCCATGCAACCCAGAAAAGTGGACGTCCGACCCGTTCACGCTGACCGAGCGCGACAACAAGCTCTACGGTCTGGGCACCTGTGACATGAAAGGCTTCTTCGCACTGGCGCTTGCCGCCGTGGAAAAACTCAAGGACCAGACCTTTCATCAGCCAGTGATGCTGCTCGCCACCGCCGATGAAGAAAGCTCCATGTCCGGCGCCCGTGCATTGTCCGAAAGCAGCGGCCCACGTGGCCGTTACGCGGTCGTGGGTGAGCCTTCAAGTTTACGCCCGATTCGTATGCACAAAGGCATCATGATGGAGAGCATTCGTGTGACGGGAAAAGCCGGGCATTCCTCTAACCCGGCACTGGGCATCAGCGCGATGGACGCCATTCATGACGTCATGGGCGAATTAAAAACCCTGCGTGCGGATCTGGCCAATCGTTATCAGGACGCCCACTTTGCTGTACAGTCGCCCACCTTAAACCTGGGCTGTATTCACGGTGGTGACAATCCCAATCGCATTTGTGGACAGTGCGAACTGGCCTTTGATTTACGTGCCTTGCCGGGCATGAGCAACGATGACCTGCGCGACGAAATTCGCCGCCGCATGAACCCCATCGCGGCACAGAATCAGGTCGAGCTGACGGTGGAGCCGCTGTTCCCGGGCGTCGATGCCTTTGCCGAACGTGCCGACAGCGAACTGGTACGACTCGCCGAGCGCCTCACCGGCCACACCAGCGAAGCTGTGAATTACGCCACAGAGGCGCCGTTTTTACAGAAGCTCGGCATGGAAACCTTAGTATTAGGACCCGGCAATATTGATCAGGCACATCAGGTGGATGAATACCTGGCGCTGGATCAGATCGAGCCCTGCATCGACATACTGACGCAACTGATTGATCGCTTTTGTCTTCAGCCTGCCCGTGATTAAATCAGACACAGTTCAGGCAGCCAGCAGCTAATAAACCGGCGGGACGCTGTAAATACACCCCTGTAAGCTCGGCTGTGCCATCCATGGCACAGACGCCCGCCTCGTTAATTACCTGCGACTGCCTTTCATTACTGCGAACACGCCGACCTTAAGGAAACGTCCGTGACCGACACCACCGCCTACGTGCAATGGTTCCGCCAATCCTCGCCGTACATAAATGCGCACCGGGGAAAAACCTTCGTCATCATGTTTGATGGCGATGCCTTACAGCACCCGAATTTCGACACGCTGGTGCAAGACATCGCGCTGCTGAATAGCCTCGGTGTACGACTGGTGTTGGTGCACGGCGCACGTCCGCAAATTGATGCTGTCCTCGAGCGACTGGACATCACCAGTCAGTTTCACAATGACCTGCGCATCACGGATAACGAGGCATTAAATGCCGTCAAAGCCGCCGTTGGTATGGTCAAAGCGGATATTGAATCGCGCTTGTCGGTGGGTATACCCGGCTCGCCCATGCACGGTGCACGCATTCGGGTAGTCAGCGGTAATTTTGTGACGGCTAAGCCCATGGGCGTTATTCATGGTGTGGATTATCAGCACACCGGTGAGGTACGTCGTATTGAGCATCAGGCCATCAGTCATTTGCTGGATCAGCAGAATGTGGTGCTCTTGTCGTGCTCTGGGTATTCCCCCTCTGGTGAGATGTTTAACCTCAGCGTAGAAGACGTCGCTCAACATGCCGCCGTCGCGCTTCGGGCGGATAAACTGATCGCCTTTGGTGAGAACGATGGTCTGGTCGACAGCGACGGCCAGACACTGGAAGACCTGACCTGTCGTGAACTGGAAAGCCGCTTATCTCTGTTCAACGGCAGCCCACTCTGGCAGGCCAACATGGCCCTGCGCTGCATTCGACAGGGCGTACCGCGCATTCATTTACTGAGCTATCAGAGCGATGGTGCCCTGTTGCAGGAACTGTTTACACGCGAAGGCAGTGGCACCCTGATCAGTCAGGACGCTTACGACCAGTTGCGGGCGGCCAATATCGATGATGTGGCTGGAATTCTGGACTTATTAAAGCCCTTAGAAGACGACGGCATTCTGGTCAGACGCTCGCGTGAGTTACTGGAAACCGAGATTCACCGATTCTACGTTATTGAACGCGACGGCCTGATTACCGCCTGTGCGGCTTTGTATCCATATTCGGAGTCCGAAGCGGAACTGGCCTGCGTTGCGGTGCATGGCGATTACCGGGGAAGTAACCGCGGTGAACGCTTATTAGAGCAGTTGGAGCAGGAGGCCAGAAAACGGCAATTCAACCGTTTGTTTGTGCTGACGACTCGTACCGCACATTGGTTTGTCGAGCACGGTTTTAAACCGGGGCAAGTCTCTGAATTACCGCAAGAAAAACAGAAGCTTTACAACTATCAACGTAATTCAAAAGTGTTTTTTAAATCACTCTGAAATACATTGAATGAATTTGCCAAATAGCATTTTCATCAATAAAAACAACAAAAAAGGGAGTGGCGTGCCACTCCCTTTTTTTTTCATCACTTAGTTGGCAGTGAAATTAAAGTTGGTAAAACTCGCCGTGTAGTTAGACGACTGAGTTGAACCCCAGGTTGAGAACGTAAAGGTATCCCCTGCCGACACGGCAATTCCGCTCGCTGAACCATTCGCCGTTCCAAAAGTCGAAAGGTCATACTGGTTACCATTGATAATGTAGCGAATCGCATCACCATACTGGCCAGCGGAGTAGACATTAATTGCCCAATCGAAGCTAATGGTGCCGCTCTGAGGAATGGTGATTTCCGCCGTAGCACCGCCACCGCCATTACCGACCGAAATATTGAATGCCGATGCATTCATACCGTAACCGACTGACGGCCCAATTCCGTTAAGGGTCCAGTTAGAATCGGCAAAAGCACCAGCAAAACCGACCGGTACTGGCGCTGCCAATACCATGGACAGGTTACCAACGCTCAATGGCAGTACCGTCACTGTGGCGCTTTTCAGGTCACCGGTCAGCGGATCGGTTGCGGTCAGATCGTGAGAGCCCGCCCCCAGGTACAACTTAACGTAACCCTGGCTGCCAAACGCACCGCCACCAGTCACGCCCAGAGTGTCGCCAGCCGCATTAGTAATCACAGCACCTGGCACAGGCACGCCGGCGTCATCTTCAACGTTGACGGCCAGTACACCCAGAATGCTGCTGTTAATTACCGCACGACGAATCAGAGTGACGTCGCAGGTAAATACAGGGCTTTGAGTGGTCAGCGTCCAGGCTTGTGAACAACTCGCTACCTGATCACCTGTGGTGGCATCGCCGTAGGTCAGACTCACAACAACATCGTCGTATTGCAGATCAGTTAAGACAACGCTGGCCTGGTAGCTGCCATCGCCTTGCTGAATATAAAAAGGAGTCGTTTCTTGTAACGGATTTTTTGGGCTCACCAGTGACAGCGTGCTGGTCAGGTTATTCACACCACCGACTTCATCAATGACCTCAGCGGGCACATTGATGGTCACGGTAGCATCAGCGCCGGTCTCGGTTAAGGTGAAAGCCACCTCGCCGTATAAGGGCACAATATCCATGGCCAGGTTCACGCCGTAATTCACGTTCTGAACTTCCTGAGCGGCAATGGATTTACCGACTTGCACCGCACCGTCATAAAAAGCCAGACCCAGCGTGTGCTGACCCGCTGGCAAATTCACAAAAGTATCGCTCATACCGGTTTGAGTATTGATGGCAAACACCTGCTCAGTGCCCGCATCTACGCTGATGCCAACCGCCGGAGCGGCAATCGCAGCCAGATCTGCAAGCTGATACTGAAACTTAAAGTACGCCAGACGATCAATGATGGTGACATCGCTCACCGCATCACCAATCACCGGTTTAATAATCATGCTGATGTCATTTTCACCGTCAGCAATGGTGGTCGCAGTAAAGCCCGCGTATTGCTGATCGCCCTGTCCCATTAAGAGTTCAAACTCATAGTTACCGGGTGCCAGAGTCAATGTGCTGTTGCTGCTGGCCGCGAAGGTGTCTTCGTCGAGGTAGATCGTCCAGTTGAAGACTTCTTCCTGACCGTCATTGATTCCACCAACGGTCGTCGCCGCCAGCTGACCACGCAAAATCTGATCGGAGGTAAAATTGGCTGCGGATACCGATCCAGCATTCAGATTTTGTTGCAACAGTGCCGCCACGTCGTATTGCAACGACACCGTGGTCGCATTACCGGCAGAACGGTCCAATCCGTCTTCCCCCGCATCGCCGCCGCAAGCGACCATCAGAGATGACATGCCTGTCAGGCACATCCATGTGAGTGGATTATGTTTCATGATTCGCTCCTGAATATATTCATTCGTGTTGTTGTTTTTTCTGACGCAATGACACGTTAGGTTTGCTGTCATTTAACGCCAGAAAATGATGTCTTTACACGACATCACAATTGAGAATGTCTTACATTCAGGAAAGATCAATAAAAATTGCACAAAAAGCCACATCCGTCCCAACGCGATATACAAACCACTCCAATCAGGCCTTGATCCAGTATTTTATGGCCACACAATGCACGTCATGTCTACCACCTTACATTTTGATGACACACCTAATCGACACCTGAAAACTGTCAAAAATCTGTCGTTTAAGATTCAGATTCAGGCTCAAGAGCACCGCCAATTTCTCACCTTCCCGATTAAGAACTCATTCATTAAAATGAGACATAATGCGTCACAAATTAAGTCATCTCGGGTCTTATTATCAGGAAACCCAGATTGCGCCTGCCCGTCAGTTGATCACAGCGCCTGGCCCTGCGTGCCATGAAACCGTTGAGTGAAAACGTGGAATTTTTGACAAATAAGTACGAGGAATTCATCACTGGCTGATAAGAATGACATCGCCTGTCAATGACCAGGGCTTGGAGCTAAAGCTAAAGCTGGGAAAATAGCCAATGCTGAAGTTAAGCAGTGATACCAATCATGGTGAAAAGTGAAATGCGGGAAGACTAAGTGGGTACGTTTGAATAAATGAAGCTAGAAGGCTTTGTGCTAACGCCCGAATTGAGAGGCATTAATTGAGAAACGCGAAATAAAAAACTCGATCAGAAAGCCCTGCGTTGAAAGGCCAAACTGATAGAACCCTCCCGGCACTTCCACTCCGAAGCGCCGGGAAGATCAACGATGTAAAAAAATCAGGCGTGCGCCGCCGCTGCATCTTTCATCGTGGTCGCCAGTAGGGTGTAAACCTCTGTCCAGGCGGCTTCGACTTCTGGAGTGAAGTCATCACCCAACCCTTGACCCAAGGTCCACAGCAAGGCGGCACCGACCGTGTCATAGTCCTTGTCTTTCACACCATAATCCACATGGCGTGCTCCCAGATTCTGTACCGCCGGGACAATGGCTTCCAGATCGGTCAGGCCGCGCACGGCGATGCCAATCATGCGCATCAGCTTGGCACCCTGCTCTTTCATGTCGCCTTTAAATAAGGGCTTCAGCGCCGGGTCCAGTTCGAACAATTTGCCGTAGAACAGCTCAGCGGCGGTATCGGCAATCGGTTCAACTTTGGCGAAACTGCCTTGTACTGCATCAATTTTACTTTGTTCCATGTTCTGATCCTCTCATCAGGTGCCCGCAGGCTTATTCGACCTTGGACACCATGTAGTCCACAGCCAGTTTGACTTGCTCGTCCGTCAGTTCGGCATTGCCACCACGGGCGGGCATGTCCCCCCAACCGTTTATGGCATGGCCGTACATACTGTCTTTGCCCCGGGCCAGACGTGAAGCCCAGGCTTTTTCATTCCCCATCATGGGGGCGCCTGCCAGCCCGGTGCCGTGGCACACCTGGCAGGTCCCTTCCCAAATGGCTTGCCCCGGGTGGGGGGCACTGTCTTTGCAGCCTGCCAATCCGACGCTAAGTCCCAGGCCAATCAGCATAAACCTTAGTGATTTCATGGCGTTGGCCCTCAATTACAGTGGTACACGAATAACGACACCGCCCATCACGTCACCAATTTTGAAGTCGGTACGAGGCGTGTCTTTGTGCTCGTTGTGGCATTTGGTACAGGCTGGAGAGACCGCAACATCGGCGTACACTGCGGTGAAGTAGTCCTGATCGCCCAGTGTTTCTGTGCCGTAAAAATTCTGGCCCGGGTTATCGGATACGTATTGCAGGCCTTCTTTTTCCATCGGTGTTTTCGGCGCATTCTGACTGTTGATTGGCCAGATGGACTGCAGTGAATAGGTGAAGTCGTCGGTCATTTCGGCCACGCCCTCAGCACCGTAGCGGAACATCTGTGCAGGCAGTGGCGCGCCTTCGGCCATGTCTTCCCAGTGCTCATTCGGCTTAATAAAATCGCCGTTATTTGGCCCCAGGCGCTGGACGATCATTTTGGTGTAATTAGTACGGTCAGATTTCATCACCGCAAACAGTGAATCAGTGAAAATCTGTGGCTCGATGCCTGCGGGGGCAGCAGCTTCCTGCTGACAACCTGCGGTCATTAACGTGGCGGCCAGTACTGCACTGGTCAAAGTGCCGGTGAGAACATTTGCACGGGTCAGTTTCATCATACTTTCCTCTTACGGTTGATTTAATCGGTCTTGATAGGATTGGTCGCGCTCCACGGCCATATCGATACTGCGGATATGCTCAGCAGGCTGGCCATTGAAGTTGTTATGAATCAAAACAGGATCAGCCAGAGCATCGATACTGAAACTCAGGGAGTGACAGTTCATGCAGGTCGGACGGATCATTTTTTCGTTGGGCCGCAAATTGGCATTCTGATTGTGTTGAACTTGCACCACCTTCTGGCCAAACACGGTATTTTCCTCTCGCGGCATGTGGCAGGTCGCACAACTCACTGCTTCTTCCATCGGGCGCACTCCCTGCTCTACCTCAAGCCAGAGGCTGCCGTGAGGGCTATCGAAGAAACTCTTACTGTGATCATCGGCGTGGCATGTCAGGCATGCAGTCGTCGAAGCATCCACCCGATTAAATTCATGTGCGCCGTGGCAGCTGTTACAGGTCAGCTCTTTGTGAGCGTTCGCCGATTGCATCGGTATGTGCGCTTGCGCTGGCGTCATGGGTGATAACCCCGCCGCTAAGCGCATGCCATGCTTGCCCGCCATAAATCCTTCCGTCTCGGCGGCATGGCAGCCCTGACATTGCTCTGTCGACGGTTTTTCAATCCATTCACCAGACGACTCATTGGTGTGGCAGCTATCGCAACCGACCTCCGCCTGACCGTGAGCACTGGCCAGCCAGTCGGCATGAATCTCGTCCGTCATCACCTGCTCGGCCGCCGCCGATGGCTGAGTACGTTTCTCCCAAGTCGTCCCCATCGACAGCAAGTAGTCTTTTAATTCGCTCGGGAGCTGACGACGGTCAGTCGGTGTCACACTGTCCTGATGTTTCAGTAGGAAATCTTCGTATAACGCGCGGTTGTCGTGATAGTTGTGACAACCGGCACTGGCGCAGGTCTCAAACCCCAGACCCTGATGAGTTTCACGCTCTTCACCGATGTCCTGATGACACTGCACGCAAAAGTCTTCGGGGTGAGTCACACCCATCGGCCGGGTAATGTCTGGGTTGTGTTCGCTGTGGCAGCTGGCGCAGTAGCGCGCGTCTAATACTTTGACTAAATCGGCATTACGGGGGTTGGTAAATTTAGTTTTCGGGTGCGAATCCAGAGCCAGTTTCAGTTCGTCTGCGTGGCAGGTCACGCAGGCATCCTGCAATACCTCATCGCCGCCAAACGGTGAGGTATGACAGGCGCTGCATTGCAGCTCAATCTGATGATGACCGTGGGTCAATTCACCCGGCATAAATTCCTCCTGGCTGCCATCCAGACTAATTTGCAAACCCAGAAATCCCGCGAGTGCAAAAGTAGAAAGTAACCAGATGGCCCATAACGCTTTTTTCTTCAAAACCAATACACCGACAACACGTGAAAACTCAGCAACACCGGCAGCGGCCAGAACGCCACAATGTGACCAAACACCGCCCAACGCTTAATTCGCTTGGTGCCAATCCCGGGCGATGCTTGTTCACGCCAACTCATTAAGGTGGCAATAAATCCAAGCGCTGCTGCACTCCAGAACGACACAATTAACCACTGATTAATGCCTTGAAAATCCGACTGACCGGTGTGCAAAAACAACAAGGCCAGCACCAATGTTGTCAGCACAATGTGCCAGCCACGCCAGGTCGAAAACGACAACCAGCTCATACGCGATATGCGTTTACGCGCTGACACTAATAAGCTGAATAAGGTAAGACTGAGCAGGGTAAAACCGGTGATCTGACGCTTATCCGAATCGGTCCACCAGCTACTGATATGATTGGGCGTGTATTGCTCTGCCACGGAAATTAAGGGGCTGGTCAACAGGAACAATGCAATTAATAACATGCCCACCAGCCCAGTCAGGCTTTGCCAGATAATGCCTTTCGGTTGAGCAATCACATCCGCCTCGGTGGGCTCTTCCTGTGGATCAAACTGCACCAGCAGAGGTCGACAACTACCGCATACGGTGCCTGCACCGGTGCAGGACAACGCCTGGCCTTGGGCGGCACAGGCGCGCAGCTCACCGGCGCTGACCTGGCGGCAGTTACAGATAATATGATGATCAAGAATCTGTTCACTCTCGCCCCACAAGGACCCGCTCAGGCGAAAGCGCAGACGCTTGAAAATGTTGAGCTGACCGCCCTCTTCGATCAGATCTTTTAAGCGCTCCTGATCGCCCCAGGCACCCACACCACTGGCACCAATTAAACGTCCGCGCTCCAGGTGCAAAGAGCGGTGAATGCCGTCTTTTTTATACTGAATAAAGCGACTGTCCGGCCCGGTGTGTAATTCACCGGTCTGGCCGATACTGATGACAGGGGTATCGAGTACTTTTAAGCGCGTGGCTAAGGCTCGCTGTTGGTAAACCTCTTGTGTTTTGTTCGCCAGCCGACGGGCTAATAACGCCGCCTGTTCCAATCCGGGAGCGACTAAGCCAAAAATCTCGCCGTTCATTTCGGTGCATTCGCCGATGGCAAATACGTTAGGCGCGGAGGTACGCAGCTGATCATCGATATGGATGCCCTGACGTACCCGAATGCCCGCTTCGCGAGCTAATTCAATATTCGGACGAATCCCTGTGGCGAGAATGACGGTATCGCAGGCGAGTGTCTTGCCATCCCGCAACATCACTCCTTCAACCCGGCGCCGGCCATCCACGGCCATCACCGCCGTAGAAGTTCGGACTTCAATGCCCTCGGCGGCCATATCCGCCTCCAGCATACGAGCAGAGGCTTCATCTAACTGACGATTCATTAACCAGGAGGCATGTTGAATCAGGGTAACGCTGGTCGACATCCGGCGCATTGCCCGAGCCGTCTCAAGACCCAGCAGCCCACCGCCCAACACCACGGTGTGACGGCTGCCAACACGACGAGACAACAAGGCTTGAGCATCTTTCATATTACGAAAGCTGTAGACCCCGGTCATGTGCACACCGGGAATACTCGGCATGTGAGCACGCGAGCCGGTGGCCAATACGAGTACGTCGTAGAGGTAGGTCACGCCCTGATTGTCGGTAATACTGCGTCGGCGCGTGTCGATTTCATCAATGCGGGTGTGCCAATGGCAATGCAACGAGTCGGAGTCCACCAGAGGTAACTCAAGATCCTGTACCGACTTTTCGCCATACAGCAGCTGTGAGAGCGCCACCCGGTTATAAGGGTCATAAGGCTCATCGCCAAACAGATGCACTTCTGCCTGGGCGGTCTGCGTTAATAATTCATTAACGAAGTGCACCCCCACTGGCCCATTACCAATGACGGCTACGCGTAATTTTGTCGAAGAGGAGTTAGCCATACTGCCCGTTTCACTTTCTTCAAAACGAACGAGGCCACACCCTTCTCAACGACATCTTAATCGCCGGAAAGGTATGGCCTCGTTGCCAAATGAACCTGAGTTGTTCCTTCGGCTATCGCAGTTTCTGTGCCATTTTGTAAAAACTGTTTGGTTTCAATCCGTTACAAACATTGTCAGAAATGCGCCCCACGCTCTGAAAATAAAAATGTTCCATGGCAGTGCGTATGCGACGTTTTCGTGCCCGAAACGATATCGCAAGCGATGAATAACGCTGGTGCAGTAATGCCAACTATCGGGGCAATATATTTATAGGGTTAGTAATCCATGCCAATTAATGGCGCAGAGCGCACCAATATTTGCCATAAGTCGCTTTATATAAAATTTGAGAATAATTTCCCAAGGAGAGGTCCCGGAAGGCCACAGGGGAAATTGATAAAAAGAAGGCTACTCGGGTAGCAGACAAAATAACGGGCTAGCTAAAGAACTAAGAAACGAGGAAGTAATGGACTTAGTAGCGGACAAAACCACAGGGGGGAAGTAATGGGCCGGGTAACAGGACTAAGTAACATAGGCAAACAAAGGGATAAGCAACGATCAATCACGGACGTGAATCAGACTTATCATCCAGCCCCTTTCTGACGCCTGTTCGGACAACAGGCGTGGAAGGTGGTCACTGTGATGATTTAAAAATCAGCGAAGTGGAAGATCCAGGAATACGAAAAGCCGAGATAAGAGTACTTACCCACACTGTCTGACCCGTATTCCGGGTTCCAGCTCACAGCAATACGGTGGTGGTCGGCAAAGACCGCGCCCGCTTCCAACGAATACAGAAAATCGATGGAGGTTTCATTCACACTTTCTGGTACTTGCAGGTCAATCGGCCCAAAACCCACTAATCCCAGATAAAAATTTACCTGCTCCTCTGCCGTCTGAAGATCAGACGCGTCGAACGAGTCTTCATCCACATTAATCGTCTCGACATTGAAGGCATATTTAGTACGTACCGCCCCCACACCAAGACCAGCAAAAACCTCAACGCCGTCCATCGGATAGGTATACAAGGCATTCAGTTTCAGAGTCTGGCGCCCGACACTGTCGAGGTAGCCACAATCGACATCGACCTCAAGATCCGAAGCGATGTCCTGATTCAGACAGATAGAATCAAATTCACGAGCGCCCTTGCCGAGAATCCCACCTTCCAGTTCCAGTGCGAAACGATCGGTAAAATCGAGCCCCATACGCACTTCTCCATTCAGAAGCGGGTAGGTTTCATCACTACTGACGTGCGTTAGCTGGCCGTAGCTGACACCAACGCCAACGTACTGATTGGCGCAAGAGAGTGCAGGTACCGCCCAGAGTGAGAACAACAAGACAGCCTTACCTAAAGAGGGCAACCGACAAGACAGGAGAGACGAGCAAGTGGCGTTATTCATTATTATCAGACCACGACAGTAAGAAGGTAAAAAGCGTCGCACCAGTGCGACGACGGATCAAGCGCGAGGTTTTACTACAAAGTAATCCACCAAGGCGCCAATAATGACCATAGCAAACAAATAGCGCCCCGACAGCGTGGCGCTGGCCAATTCAGAGCCCAGCGCACTGTGCAGCAAAGGCACCAACATAAAGCCCATAAAGATGCCGCCAATGCGGAACACCGAGGCCGACCCGGAGTTATCCACTTGCCGTGCCATGAGTACGCCACCGTACATCAGAGCGAAGCCCAAAAGAGATATTCCTAATGCTGTAATGTCCACGTCTGGCTCTCAATGATGGAATGGGGGCCAATGATACCGATAAAGCGCCCCCAACGCCCAGACGGTGATTGACCTTCTCAACCAATCCGGCATCCTAGAGCCACGTTCGAATCCCATTTTGCAGACAAACACCGAGGCACCGCCATGAGCGAACCCGTTATTGAGAACAACACCGCCCAGAGCACAACAGCCCCTGCGACCACCGAGGCATCGATGGATTGGGACGACATCTCCTTTCTCGACGATATGGAACTGGGCGAGATCGACCCTGAGTCTTATCAGGAACAGGACGACGATGGCTGCGAAGGCGGCGCCTGCAAAATCTGACGCAGACCACAGAGGAAGCTCCGCGTTCAGGCTACTTCTGGATCAAAAGGCCTTTCAGGATCCAAGGGCCTTTAGGGGTCGAGGAGCCTGTCACGGTCGAAAGATACTCCAGGAAAAAAAGAACAGCTTGGACTTCCTCTCATAAGGGTCGTTAATAAAGGCCCTTTAACACAGACAAGCTTATGCTCACGGGACGAATCGGTATTTGTCCCGTTAAAGCTCGTCAAAAAACGACATATTCCTTGTTTGACCTAACTCTCTGCGATAGTTTTTGTCGCGAAATAACAATAACCAACAGGTCGTACTATGTTTGAGCTGATGATCAAAACGGCACTGCCGATCTCCCTGATTCTTATCATGACCGGCGTTGGCATGGGGCTAACCCTGACCGATTTCCGACGCGTCATTCTGCAACCTCGCGCCTTTGTCATTGGAGCCGTCTGTCAGATGTTGCTGCTGCCATTGGTAGCGGTTGGCATTATCGAAGCACTGGGGCTCACCGGCCCGCTGGCCATTGGTTTATTCATTCTGGCCCTGTGCCCCGGCGGCACCACCTCGAACCTTTATACCCTGTTGGCACGTGGTGACGTTGGCTTATCGGTCTCACTGACGGCCGTGATTGGCTTTATCACGCCTTTCACCATTCCGATTCTTGGCGTCTGGGCGATTGAACGCTACGCCACCGACGCTCCGGCCTTTGATATGCCGGTGATGAAAACCTGGATCACTCTGATCGTAGTCACTGTAGTGCCTGTGATCCTCGGGATGACCATCCGCCATTTTGCCGAACAATTTGCCACGCGCATGGAACCTTGGGTATCGCGCTTCTCAGTGGCCGTGCTGGCACTGGTCATCGTGTCTATCTGTGTGAATTTAGGCGCCAAGCTGATCGATTTCGCCATCGCAGCAGGGCCGGCGGCACTCCTGCTTAACCTGCTGACCATGGGGCTGGGCTACGGCGTCGGCAAAGCGCTGCTGCATCGTGAAACTCAGGCACGCACCATCGGCCTGGAAGTGGGCCTGCAAAACGGGACACTGGCATTAATGGTGGTGACAACGATTTTAGGTAGCACCGAAATGGCGGTCGCTCCCTCTATCTACAGCCTGCTGATGTTTGCCACCGCCACGCTGTTTACTCTGTGGATGCGACGACGCCCACTCGAGGCATAAGCTCCCGAACCGGGCACCTCTGGGGGAGTTTTCGTTGCTCCCCTTGTACCACTCACTGCGTCTCCTCCCTTATCACTCTTCTCCTCCCTGGCTCTGCTATACCTCCTTAGCTCTGCTAGCCCCCCATAACTGTTCTTGCAGGCACCCTGTCGCCCCCAAAACCCGAGGCAATACCGAGACGAGCCCATTGGCTTTGCGTCCGCGTCCGTTTTTGTCACTCCTGCCAATGCAATCTACTCGACCTGAGGTAAACTCCGCGCCTGAATTCCGGCCGCTATTGGCGTATTTACAAGGTAAGTTACATGCTCGCTCAGATCATTAAGTCCATCATCAAACGTAATGAACCCGCGTCCATCCCTGCGCTCGGTACCTCTGTGGTTCGTCATCGCGTCTGGCCGCACCAGATCGACTACAACCTGCACATGAACAATGCCAAGTACCTGACCTTCCTCGAAGCAGGTCGCTGGACATTGTTCCGTGATAACGGCTGGTTTAAACACTTTTTCGACAAGCGACTGAACCTGGTCGTTGCCTCATTGGAAATCACCTTTATCCGCGAACTTAACCTGTTCACGCAGTTTGAAGTTCATACTCGCCTGCTGAGCTGGGACGACAAGTACCTTTACTTCGAACAGCGCATCATGGTGAAAGGCAAACTGTACGGTCACGCATTGGTGAAAATGGCCGGTGTGCGTAAAGGTAAGCGCGCACTGACGCCAGAGATCTGCGAGGCAGTCGGCGTTGAGTTTGATCTGGTTGAGAAGAAACCTGTCATCGAGCACTGGAGCGCCCTGACTCAGGCGAAGCGCGACGACTCATAAGTCGTCAACATTAAAAGACGCTTAAGCCCTACACCTTAAAGGACGCCTGAGACGTCACCTTAAACAGACGCTTAAGTCGTCCGTTTAAGGCAGCATCCTGTACTGACACCCGTTCTGAAGGTGTCAGTACTCTCTCTTCTTTCCAATCACATCTCTCAGCCAATACACACCGCAATCAACCCACTGTCCACCAGCCTACGTACTCTCCGACATCGTGAGTATTTCCGAACTTGTGACATAGGTCACTGGCGCTTTTTGACGTAATTGTCACAATCGAACAAGTTAATTTTCTTAACAGGACAGGATGCCTGCTCACACCATGACCTGGATGATTACTGGCGCCGACTCGGACATCGGCCTCGCGCTGCAAGCACAGCTACAGCCTACCCGGCGGCGGGTCATGGCGTTCAGTGAGGCGGCGTTACCGCTTACGGACACGCCTCACCTGACATCACTACTCACACAGATTCGCCCGAGTTTACTGTTCTTAACAACGCCACAATTAGCCTCGGGAGCTACCTCGGTGTTGCCGCTGAGCGCCTTAACTGCCATTGCTCGCTGGAGCGCCGTTCATGAGGCCACGATCGTATTATTGTCGTCTGCTCAGGTATTCAAAGGGGCGATGCAAAGCTACCACGAACAGCACATCATCCATGCTGAAAGCGAAGACGCACGTCAACAACTGGCGCAAGAAGACACTCTGCTGTCCTTGTGCCCGCAAGCGCACATTGTCCGATTAGGGAGTCTGTTTAACGACACGCATCTGATGCGCTGGCAGCAGCGATTTGAACAAGACGAACCGCTATTGGCAGGGCATTTGTGGTGCACTCCGACACCGACACACGATGCGGCGGCACAATTAATTCAACTGGCGCATATGCTGGAAGAGGGCGAAGCGCTGCCCGAGCGTATACACCTCGGTAGCACGCCAGCGCTGTCAGAAATCGCCATGGTGAAAACGCTCTACGACGCTATGACCACCGTGGTCGACTTACCGCCTTTGCAGTTATCCGCAGCCATTGGGCAACGCCATACCGAACCGGCACTGAGCAGTCAGGTGGCGGAATTGATTGGTATCCCGCCCAGAGACTGGCGGGACACTCTGATTGAAATGCTATCGCCTCAGGCGGTGCGACGGTCGTACACCACAAAACTGTAGTTGTAAGGATTCGGGCCTTCGGCGGCAAAGTCTTCGCGGGCAACCTCTTGCCAGGCATCGCGATCGTACTCAGGGAAGTACGCGTCACCCTCGACCTCAGCGTGTACTTCCGTCAGGTACAAACGGTCACACTGCTCAAACGCCAGCGAATAAATCTCGGCACCGCCCATGATCATGGCTTCGTCCTGGCCGTCGATCAGGCACACGCTTTCGGCGAGATCGCGCGCTTCTGCCACGCTGTGAACGACTTTCACACCCTCCGCCTGAAAATCTGCCTGTCGGGTAATCACGATGTTGGTGCGACCAGGCAGCGGCTTGCCAATGCTCTCATAGGTTTTGCGGCCCATAATCACAGGCTTACCCAGCGTGGTTTGTTTAAAGTACTTAAGATCGTTCGGCAGGTACCAAGGCAGTGCATTGTTGCGTCCGATAACGCGGTTTTGCGCCATGGCGACAATCATCGACAGTTTCACTGTGAATTTCCTGAGCGGTCAATGTGGGCAGGCATGATACCCCGCCCGGACCCGTTCTGTCAGGCGCCCGACATCAATGCCGGAATGGCATCCGCGGGCATTGGTCGTGCAAAGTAAAATCCCTGATAGTGATCACAGCCCATACTGAGTAATGCGGCCTCGGCGGCAGCCACTTCGACGCCTTCTGCGACCACGTCAATTTTGAGGGTATGCGCGAGATGAATGATGGACTCGGCAATGGCGCGGTCACGGGCGTCGTCCACGATGTCCTGAACAAAGCCCCGATCAATCTTAAGACAATCGACGGGCAGCATTTTCAGATAAGCAAACGACGAATACCCGGTGCCAAAGTCATCCACGGCAATGTGCACACCCTGCGCACGCAAGAATCGCAAGGATTCGACAATGCGTTCGTCGCGCTCAATGACCAGACTTTCGGTAATCTCGAGCGTCAGGTTGGTTGCCGGTAACTGAGAGTCATCCAACGCGGCCATGATGTCATCAACCAGCGTCGGGTGCTGAAACTGACGCGGCGACAAGTTCACCGACATCCGCGTGCCATCCGCCACGACCCCGTCACGAATCCATTGCGTTAACTGGCCACAGGCGCTCCTCAACCCCCACATGCCAAACTCTTCGATTAAGCCGGTGGTCTCTAATACGGGAATAAACACCCCCGGTGACACAGGCCCCATGACCGGATGCTGCCACCGCATCAACGCTTCAAAGCCCACAATCGCACCATCTTTCATGCGCACTTGTGGCTGGTACTCCATATAGATTTCGTTGTTCTCAATAGCATGATAGAGCGAGGTTTCGAGGCCGCCACGAATCCGGTCTTCCGGGCGTGGGCATTGATACAACATAAAACTGTTTCGCCCCATTTGTTTGGCTTCAGTCAGTGCGGCTTCACTGTGACGCAGCAGGTCGCCGCTATCAAAGTCGACCCGGGTCGCCAATTCCGCACCAATGCTGACGGACAGATTCACTTCCTCGTCACCGAGAACAAATGGGCTATTAAATTGGCGAGCGAGTTTCTCGGCGATCAGCCCAGCATTGTTGCTGTGCTGCAACAGCTCAGCGACCACGGCAAAGGTATTGCCACCAATACGAGCCAGCGTATCGGCTTTGCGGGTGCATTCTTTCAGGCGCGCCGCCACGGCCTGCAGCACGGCGTCGCCGCCCTGATGCCCGTGACGTTCATTGACCTGAAAGAACCGATCCATATCAATCAGCACCAACGCCAGTTCACGACGCTGACGCTTGTGCTGTTCCAGACTGTGTTCAAGGCGATCGAGAAATAACTGGCGATTGGATAGTTGCGTCAGGGTATCGAGGTACAGATAAGATTGCAGATCGCACTCCCGGCGCTTACGCAACTGCGCCACACTCACCGCCTGCGATACGTCCGCGCTGTGCATGATGACTTCCTGAACACCGGCTTCGATTAACTGTCGGCTGCGCAAATCAGGCAGGCTGAGTAACACCACCACGGCCGCATCTGGCGCATTCTGGGTCAGATATTCCTGGGTCGACAACAGACGCTCGCTGTACGCCGATGCATGCAACAAAATTACGCCGTTGCAGTCCATCCAGCTGTCAACCAGATCCTCTGGGTTATCACACAGGTACACCCGTAATGACGACGGCAGGTCAGGCACCTGATCGTCCAGGGAGTGGCAAAGAATAAGGGGGGTGTCCGTGTAATGGGGTCGTGGCATCGACATCTGACTAATCTCCTGTAGCGTTCTGAGAGTGTAGAACGCTCGCCGGTGATTACCGGCGAGTCACAGGAAAGTCAGGCGTCAGAAATCAGACAGCAACAGGCGCTTTAATATGAGGGTGAGATTCGTATCCTTCGATGACGAAATCATCAAAGTGATAGTCAAACAGGCTGTCCGGTTTGCGCTGAATTTTCAGGGTTGGCAGCGGCAGTGGCTCACGTGTTAACTGCAGATCCGTCTGCTCCAGATGGTTGGCGTACAGGTGCACGTCACCGCCGGTCCAGACAAAATCGCCAACCTCGAGGTCACACTGCTGTGCCACCATATGCACCAGCAGGGCGTAGCTGGCAATGTTGAAAGGCACGCCCAGGAAAATATCGGCACTGCGCTGGTACAACTGGCAAGAAAGCTTGCCGTCTGCGACGTAAAACTGGAAGAACGCATGGCACGGAGGCAGCGCCATGTTGTCGATCTCGCCAACGTTCCAGGCGCTTACAATCAGACGACGCGAATCGGGGTTGTTCTTAATCTGATCGACGACCTGCGTGATCTGGTCAACGTGACGACCGTCCGCGGCTGGCCAGCTGCGCCATTGAGATCCGTATACCGGGCCAAGATTACCTTCTTCGTCAGCCCATTCGTCCCAAATAGAAACGCCATTGTCTTTCAGGTAACGAATGTTGGTATCACCACTCAAAAACCACAGCAGCTCATGAATGATGGAGCGCAGGTGCAACTTTTTGGTGGTGACCAGTGGAAAGCCTTCGCTCAAATCAAACCGCATCTGATAACCAAAACAACTGTAGGTCCCGGTACCGGTGCGGTCTTCTTTGAATACCCCGTGTTCACGCACGTGACGCATCAGATCAAGATATTGCTTCATGCTTTTTTGTCTCCACTGCGATACGCCCAGATCAGCAACATCAGGCCCACCACAATCATAGGTAAGCTCAGCATCTGACCTCGGGTCATCCAACCAAATAAATCGAATCCAATGTGAGCATCCGGCTCGCGGAACAACTCAGCAAAGCTACGGAAAACACCGTAGCCGATTAAGAACATCGCACTCACGGCTTTCTGCGGACGTGGGCGCGACGAGTAAAACCACAACAACAGGAACAGCAACAGCCCTTCGAGGCCTGCCTGATACAACTGCGACGGATGGCGCGCGAGTTCGTCGGCGCGCGGGAACACCATGGCCCACGGCACTTCGGCGGGGTCTGCGACCCGTCCCCATAATTCACCGCCAATAAAATTACCGAGACGACCAAACATCAGCCCCAGAGGCACGAACGGCGCACCAAAGTCACCGACGTCAAAGAAACTCTTCTTATGTATTTTGCAGAAAATCAGAATGGCCGTCAGCACGCCGAGCAAACCACCATGGAAAGACATGCCGCCTTCCCACACCCGGAATAACCACAACGGATCTTCCAGAAACTGCGGAAAGTTGTAGAAGAAGACGTAACCAAAACGGCCGCCCAGAACGACGCCCATCGCCCCGTAAAAAATCAGGTCAGACACCTGCTGAGCGCTCCAGTCGTTGTCTGTGCGACGAGCACGCCAGGTCGCCAGTAAATAGGCCGAACCAAACGCCAATAAATACATCAGGCCATACCAATGTATTTTCAGTGGGCCCAAAGAAAGAGCAACCGGATTAATCTCGGGATAGGTCAACATACAAAGTCCGTGATGTTAAGCGAGCAAAAAGCGGATTCCGACGACGCAGAGTAACACAGCGAATAACTTTTTCAGCAACGCGGCATCCAACCGATGCGCCAGTCGCGCGCCCAGTCGGGCACAGGGCACACTGGTCAGGGCGATACCGAGCACCGCTGGCCAATAAACAAACCCCGTACTCCACGCCGGCAAGTCAGGCGCATTCCAGCCTGCGGCAACGTTCGTGACGGCGGCCGTCAGCGCAATCGGAATCCCGCAGGCCGCCGACGTCGCCACCGCTTGTTTCATATTGAAGCGCATCCATGACAGATACGGGACAGAAAAGGTCCCGCCACCAATGCCAAACCAGGACGAGCCAAAGCCAATCATCGAGCCCGCCACCAGCAGGCCCTTCGCCCCCGGACGCGCCCCAGAACCCGGCGGCTCCCAGCCGGTAAACATCTTCAGTGCCAGCAGCAGGGCAAAGACACCGATGATCTTCTGCAAGACCGGCCCCGGGACTTCGGTAATCAGGGCCACCCCGAGGGCGGTACCGATCACAATACCCGTCGCCATCTGTTTGACTAACGGCCAGTCAATCGCGCCCTGGCGATGATGTTCTTTTACTGAGCTCAACGAGGTAAACACAATGGTAGCCAATGAGGTCGCCACAGCCATATGGGTCATCACCTCCGGCGAGACGTCCTGCGCGGTAAAACTGAAAATCAGCACCGGGACGATCACCATGCCGCCACCAATGCCAAATAATCCGGCCAGCACCCCGGCGAGGGCGCCCACCATCAAATACACAATAAAGCTCATGCGCTGCCTTTGTCGTTACACTCAGATCACTCTCGAATGGGCCAACTCTTACGCCCGGATTCTGCGGCGGCATTATGAAGCATGCACGCATCATGTACACTGACCGCATGTGTTTGATTGTATTTGAATGGGCCCCCGGCACCGACCACTGGCTGCGCCTGAGTGCCAACCGCGATGAGTTTTACCCGCGTCCAACGCGCCCGCTGCAGCAGTGGCCAGAGATCCCCGGACTCTGGGCCGGCAAAGATCTGGAACAAGGCGGCACCTGGCTTGGTGTGACGGAACAAGGGCGCTGGGCCGCCCTGACGAACGTTCGCGCGCCCGGCGTTGGCCCAGCCAATCCCAAAAGCCGCGGTGAATTGGTACTGAATTATCTGACCTCAGCGCTGGACCCACAATCGTGGCTCGACGAGATCAATCCAGAGCACTATGCCCCGTTCAATCTGTTGGTCGGCACCCCCGACACTCTGTGCTATCTGGGTTCGTACCCGGAGGTCGTCCGCCAGACCTTACCCGCTGGACGCTACAGTCTGAGTAACGCCCAGCTGAACTCCCCCTGGCCCAAGGCCAGTCTGGCTCTGGAGCAACTGGCCGATGTCTCTCACGATGCCCCGCTGGCTGGGCTGCTGAACCGTCGTGAACCCTGGCCTGACGATGTCCTACCGGAGACCGGTGTGCCCATGCTGTGGGAGCGCCTGCTATCGGCGCAGTTTATCCGTGCGCCCGGGTACGGTACGCGCTGTAGCACTGGGCTCAACGCCTATACGTCACACATTGAGTTACAGGAAATCACCTGGAACGAAGCAGGCGAGATGAGCGAGGACAATGAGGGGCGGATAGAGATAAAAGACAGGTAACCAAACGGGCGAATTTACAAAGAAAAACGTGATCCGCCTCACAGTCTGAAATAGGTCGACCATACTTACTGTATGAGTGATCTGACTTCTCCAAACCCGTCCCGTCGAGCCCATTCCCGTGCTCCTGCCATCATAGGCTTGGCCTGTGCGTTTCTGTTATTTGCCGCACTCGCCGCCAGTATGCACACCCGTCCGTTTCTGCCGCCCAAAGTGGCACAGGAACACATGGAGTACTGGCTGTTAGAAGGAGCAAAACGCGTTGCTGGAGAAGTCCGCCTACGTCACTTACGCAACATCGAACCCTTTTATCTGCGCCGCGATTACATGCCCGTCTGGCTCGACAATTATGAGCTCACCGCCGCAGGCAAAGAATTACTGGAACTGCTACGCGAAACCGCCGTCGATGACTGGCGCAACTATGGCTACTCGCTGGATACCCTCGAGCGGGAAATGCTGCGCATGCACAACCAACCAGAGCACGCCACCGCCATCGAGGTCCTGCTGACCGATGCCTTCTTGAGTTACGCCGAGCAATCGCTGAACAATGAACTGCTGCCGGACACCGGCGAGGCCGATCACCCGACGGTGAAAAAGGTCATTCTCAGCGGCAGCGATCGCATTACCCCGGATCACCTGACCTCACTGCTGACCGAAGCCGTTCGCCAGAACCGCATGGACGACCTGCTGGCCAGTCTGGCGCCACAACACGAAGGGTACCGCCGCCTGCGCGCCGAGTTGAGTCGTTACCGCGCCATTGATCGCACCGGCGTCTGGCGCCCGCTGCCCCACAGCCTTGCCCTCAGTGCCGGTGATCGACACGCCGATGTTCCTTACCTGCGCTGGTTATTGGACCAATACGGTGACCTGCCACAAGGCGCATTAAGCTGGCTGTTTAACGGCAACGAGGACATCCCGCTGCCCGAGCGCATTGCCAATCCGGATCTCACACAGGCGCACTACCTGTTTGATGGCCCGCTGCGCACAGCAATGAGTAACTTTCAGGAGCGCCACAATTTAAAAGTAACGGGCACGCTGACCCCGGAAACCATTTCACAGTTAAACGTACCGCCGTATCAGGTCGCGCAACGCATCGCCCTGAACATGAAACGCTGGCGTCATCTGCCGGACGATCTGGGCAAACGCCACATCATGGTCAACATGGCTGACTTCCGCCTCGAGCTGGTGAATCAGGGGCAAGCGGAACTGGATATGAAAGTCATCGTCGGCAACCTTGAGCGCCGCACCCCGGTCATGACCGACCTGCTACGCATCATCGATATCGCACCGACCTGGACGGTACCTCACCGTATCGCCGGCTCGTACCTACTGCCAAAATTGAAGCGCAATCCTAACTACCTGCACCAGAAAGGCTTTGATGTCATTCAGTGGCGCAAAGGGAAAGCGGTAAAAGTCGATACCGCGGGCATCGACTGGAAGAAATACAGCGCCAAGCGCCTGCCATATACCTTTGTGCAGCGCCCGGGCAAAGACAATGCGTTGGGCCGGGTGAAGTTCCTGTTCCCGAATGACCAGAGTATTTATCTGCACGATACGTCGCAGCCGCAACTGTTCAAGCTCGACAAACGTGCACTAAGCTCAGGATGTGTGCGGGTGGAGAAACCTCGTGAACTCGCTGAGAAACTGCTTGCGACTCAGGGCAACTGGGAGCGCAGCCGCATCAACGACGCCATCGACAAAAACCGCACCAACCGCATTCGACTGAAAGAGCCCGTGCCCGTACATCTGATGTACTGGACGACCTGGGTCGACGATCACGGTCGATTACAGGTACGCGATGACATTTATCAACGCGACCTGATTGGTGGTACAGCTCAACACGCCAGCTTGTGATCAGCGCGTAAAGCGCACGTCCCAGGCTGGTGCCAGAATCGTTTCCATATCTTCTGATAACAAAAAGCCATCGGCCACTGATTGCTGAGCGGCCCGGTAATAGAGATAGCGGTAGTGCCACTCATGACCATACAGAGCTTTCAACGAGGGCTCGGGATATGGCGAGCCATCAGTATCAGGATGGCCATCCGAGGCGTCGGAATCATCATTCCATTCGTCAGTCGTACCAAATAGGCGACAAATGAACTCCAGCCCGGTGGAGGTCTCTTCCGTCGGCAATCCATCCACCACAATGCCCGGCCGCAATCCTGAATTCGTCGCCACAGGCACGGCGACTTCCGGCAAACGGATGCCCCCCTTAGCAAGGCCAGTGGTCGGATCAACAACGACTTGTTCACTGTCAGAAGAGATCAACTGCAATCGTGGCGCAATGGCGGGCGCATCCCCTGTGGCAATCCAATGCGCTAACGATCGCATGGCGGCCCGGAATACAAACTGGTGAGAACCTCCAGCGTTTGACGCCGGACGGTTACACAAAGGCAAACCATAGGAGAGCACGAGGTCTGCATGTGCGGCGCCGGCCACTTCCCACACGCGCAAGGTGTCGCTGTCAGGCTGAACATGAAACGTTTTTGCCGCGCCTAACAGGGGTAAATCGCCCTCGGCTAACACCACCATGACAGGCTTGGCCAAATCAGTGCGAACTTCTAAAGGATACGGCACTTCTATCGTCTCCGGCACTGGCGAGGATTCGGGTAAATCGATACGGTCGGCAAGTAAGCCCCCGGCCCAGGATTGCGATAAGTCGGTCGCAAACCCGACACTGTGAATAAAATACCCATCAAAAACGGAATCCGTCGGCGCCAGTGCATTGTAATACGTGAACATGCGTGCCGCTGACTGCGACTGACCATGAGCAATCACCTGACGCACATGCTCCGTCAGATCTGACAGTGGGCGAAGCGAGTCTTCATTCGGCGCAATGACGGCCTGCGCCACCTGAGCATAGATATCGTAAGACCAGGCATCACCCGGATGCTCGAGCCCGTAGTAACGGAACGGATTAAGTGATTTCAGTGCCTCCACATCTTCAAACTGTGCCGACACACCGACCCAGATATAGCCCTGTCGGAGATATTCCTCACCGGCGTAGCTCCAGCCGGGGTCCACCCCAACTCCGCCCGTCACGTTCTGCCACTCAATCACAACAGTGCCATTAAAGTCTGCAGCACGCTCAGGGCGTCGCACGATCATGCGGGTTTGAAAATACGCCTCAAGATCGGAACGTTGGACAGACCATTGACCATCCGCTGATAACGGCTGCTCATTCACCAGAGTGCGCGCACTGCCCTCGAGAAAAAATTCTTCGGCGATAAAACCATCATCCTTAATCGCCGCAGCCTTCAGATTAATCGGTAACCCAAAGCGACTGGTCGAATGAACTTCAGCTGCCTGTGACGAGTTGGCAAATAGCCCTACGCTCAGTACTAGCATGGCGAACCACGGACGTGCCGGATTGAAGAATGTCATGTCACTGTCTCTTATTATTTTCGTGACACCCTAAGGCATGCGCTGGCCTTTCGATACGCTCAACACACGGTTGGCGTATGCGGTCATACTTTTGTCCGCATAGATCAACTTGTAAGGGATTTCCGGCTACCTTTTGCGACTTTACAGATTCCCGACGTGTCACTCCTGCCGGAGCGGACTTACTGTTGTACTGTTTCACCTTTTTAATGATGGTTTTTTGGCATACTGACTCCACTTCGTAACTGGTTTGTAACAGGAGCCCACACCATGCCAAATCGCCGCCATTTTCTGCAGCAACTCGCCGCTGTTTCTGCCGCAGGTATGTCTGGTCTTAGCATGTCTACTCAGGCCGCTGAAGCATCAGGGCCGGACCGCACTTTGCACTTGTACAACATCCACACGGGTGAAACCGTGAAGAGTACGTTCTGGTCTCAAGGTCAGTTCGTAGACAGCGAGATCGAAATGATTGATATGCTGGTGCGTGATTTCCGCGCTAACGATGTGATCGCCATGGACCGTCAGCTCTATCAGGATCTCTACGAATTGCAGAGCCGCTTGTCGCCAAACCAACCGATGTACATCATTTCTGGCTACCGTTCGCCACAGACCAATGCCAAGTTGCGCAATGGGTCTTCAGGCGTGGCCAAAAAGAGCCTGCACATGCAGGGTCGTGCCATTGATATCCGTATTCCGGACGTCTCCCACAAAGACCTTCACCGTGCGGCACTGTCACTGAAGAGTGGCGGTGTAGGTTACTACCCTAACAGTGGTTTTGTTCATCTGGATACTGGACGCGTTCGCCGCTGGCAGGGCTAACGGTCGTTAGAGAAAGTGTAAATCAGGGTGAGCAGGACGCTGACCCAAAGACTGTTTAACACCTATTTTTGGTGGATGTCAGCCGGTAACGTTAGGGCCAATGATGCGTCCGAAGCCGGCTTTCTCAAGCATCAGCTGCAGAGTTGAGGCAATCACCTCACCGCTTTCCATAGTAATGACTTCGTTCAGCAGGGTGTCGGCCCATTCACGACTGATGCCGCGCAACACCGACTTCACTTTGGGTAAGTTAGTCGCGTTCATCGACAGAATGTCATAGCCCATAGCCATCAGCAGCACGGCCCCCATTGGGTTACCCGCCAACTCACCACACACACTGACCGGTTTACCCTCGGCGTGAGCTTCGTCCACGATGCGTTTTAACGCCTGTAAGACGCCGGGATGAAACGCCTGATAGAGATCGGCTACTCGCGGGTTGTTACGGTCTACCGCCAACAGATATTGGGTCAGGTCGTTACTGCCCACCGATAAAAAATCGACACGTTGAGCCAGATCGCGGATCTGATACACCGCCGCCGGCACTTCAATCATGACGCCAACTTCGGGCATTTCCACATGGAAGCCTTCTTCCAGTGCTTCGACATGGGCACGATAGATAAGGTGCAGTGCCGCATCTACCTCAGACACATGGCTGATCATTGGCAGCATGATGCGTAGATTATTCAGACCTTCGCTGGCTTTCATCATGGCGCGAACCTGCACCAGAAAAATCTCCGGATGATCCAGTGTGACGCGAATGCCACGCCAGCCCAGGAATGGGTTCGCTTCGTTGATTGGAAAATACGTCAGAGCCTTATCGCCACCGATGTCCAGCGTTCGCATGGTGACTGGATTTGGGCTGAAAGTCTCGAGCTGCTCGCGATAAATCTCCTGCTGCTCACTCTCAGACGGGAAGCGGTCTTTCATCATGAAAGGCACTTCGGTGCGGTACAGACCGACGCCTTCAGCACCGCGATCCAGGCTACGTACCGCATCGGTAATCAGGCCGGTGTTGACCCACAACGGAATGCGATGACCATCGAGCGTTTCTGCCGGCTGATGGAGCAAGCCTTCGAGGTCTTCCGCCAGCGCCTGCTCTTCTTCGTAGATGGCCTGATACTGGTCGCGTAACTCGTCATTCGGGTTAGAGAACAAGAGTCCACGATAGCCATCGACAATGAGTTCTTTGCCTTCCAGCTGAGCGTACGGCAGATCGACCGCACCCATGACGGTTGGAATGCCCATGGCACGGGCCAGAATCGCCACATGAGAGTTTGATGAGCCTTTGACCGACACCAACGCACGCAATTTATCGGTCGGTACTTCGCCCAACATGGCGGGCGTCAGTTCTTCGCTGACCAGAATGGTATTGTCTGGGTAGTCGTGCTCGCTGGTGTCTTCTTCGCTGCCTTGCAGGTGCGCCAGAATGCGGGTACCCAGATCAAGAATGTCGGTGGCACGCTCTCGTAAGTATGCGTCTTCCATCATCTGGAAGTGACCGACGTATTCCATCACGACTTCACGTAAAGCGCCCTGAGCCCAGTTGCCACGCTCGATCGCCGCTTTCACCTCGGCGCCCAAAGCATTGTCGTCGAGCATATTGAGATACACATCGAACAGTGCCATCTCTTCCGGACGTAAGTCGCCCTTCAGCTTGCCGCCCAGCTTACGGATTTCTTCACGGGCACTTTCCAGTGCGCGGTCAAAGCGCTCCAGCTCGCTGTCGAGTGATTCGGGCTCACGGTCGACCACCGCCGCCAGATCGGCCGCCGGCGAAATAACCACGCCCTGACCCAAGCCCACGCCGGGCGCACCCGGTGCACCGGTGAAGCGCGCGCTCTTTTTCGGCTCGCTAGGGGTTTTTGGAATATGAAGGATGTTGCCGGTGGCTTCGGCATGCGCGATCACGCCCGCCAGCTGAGCTGACATGGTGACCAGAAAGGCTTCTTCACCGGCATCAAATTGGCGGCTGTCGCGCTGCTGCACGACCATCACCCCAAGCAAGCGCTTGTGGTGAATGATGGGCACACCCAGAAACGACATGAACGGATCTTCACCCGTTTCCGGCAGAAACTGGAAGCGTGGATGCTCGGGTGCGTTATCGATGTTGAGCGGTTCTTCGCGACTACCGACCAAACTCACCAGACCTTGCGAACTGGACAGGCTGACCTTGCCAACGGCGTCCTGCTTCAGACCCTCGGTAGCCATCAGCACATAGCGTTTGCTGTCTGGCTCGTACAAATATACCGAGCACACTTCGGTGTGCATCGCCTCGCGTATGCGGGCAACCACCACCTTGAGGGCCTCACTCAGTTCCGTAACTGAGCTGACCTCCTGTACTATGCGCCTCAATATATCGAGCATCGGTCCTCAACCGGTTTTTCGCTGCAAACGTGCGACCCGCGGCACCAATTCAGCCATGGCACGGCGGTACACATCCCGTTTGAACGATACGACTTCCCCCAGGGGAAACCAGTAACTCACCCACTCCCAGCCATCAAACTCCGGACTTCCGGAGGCGGCCAGATCAATCTCTGATTCGTCTGCCAGCAAGCGCAGCAAAAACCATTTTTGTTTTTGCCCGACACACACAGGGCGTTTATCACGACGGATCATGCGCTTAGGTAAACGATAGCGCAGCCAGCCTTTGGTGCATCCCAGTATTTGCACGTGTTCGGGACGTAGCCCTACTTCTTCGTGCAGTTCCCGGTATAAGGCTTTTTCCGGTGATTCTCCGCGTTTGATTCCCCCCTGCGGGAATTGCCAGGCATTCTGACCAATCCGACGCGCCCACAACACCTGTCCGTGACGGTTGCAGATGATGATGCCGACATTCGGACGATACCCTTGCTCGTCTATCACAATGCCATCCAAAAATTTTTCTATGGCTTCAACCTTGCCAACTTTCCGGGAAAGGTCAATAGCCGAGGCACTCAGTGCCCCAGCGCAGGTCGGAACCCGCGCACAGTCTGAAATTACATAAGAGGAAAGTATGCGCTGTTCCCGTTAGAATAGCGATCTGTTTCTTTTTGCAACTGACCTGACTGGGAACCGACTTTGGCACTCGCAATCTTCGACCTCGACCACACTCTTTTATCCGGTGATAGTGATCATGCCTGGGGCCAGTTTCTGGTCGACCGTGGTCTGGTCGACCCGCAGGTCCACCAGCAACGCAACGATCACTTCTACGAGCAATACAAAGCAGGCACTCTGGATATCCACGAATATCTCGAGTTTGCCATGCGCCCGCTCACCGAGTACGAGCCTGACCACATGCATCAGGAACGTGAAGTGTTTTTGCAGGAGCGCATCGAGCCTCTGATCACACAAAAAGCCCGTGACCTGATCGCGAAACATGAAGCTCAGGGCGATACGCTGCTGATCATCACTGCCACCAATGGATTTGTGACGTACCCCATCGCAGAGCGTCTGGGCATTGCCCACATTATTGCGCCGCACCCCGAGGTGATAGACGGTCGCTACACCGGCAAAACCGTCGGCGTCCCTAGCTTCCAGGCCGGTAAAGTCACGCGACTGCACGACTGGATGAAAGAACACGAGCACGAACTGGAAGGCGGCTATTTTTACAGCGATTCACACAATGACCTGCCTTTATTAGAGCTGGTCGATCACCCGGTTGCGGTAGACCCAGATCCAACGCTGCAAGCCACCGCCGAACAACACGGCTGGCCCATCATCAGTCTGCGAGATCCGGAGTAGTCTGTGCGGCGCTTATTATTGATAGGGACATTGCTGCTGAGCGCCTGCTCTGAGCCACCACCGCCAACGCCTTTGTCGCTGCCAGTACCTGCCAGTGATGCCAAGGTCGAACTCAGCATTCGTGCGGACTATTCGCAACACCTGAATGCCAGTGCTCACAACGCCCTGTCACGTGCAGAAGAAGCCGCCGCCTCGTTACGTCTGGCCATCAGCCAGCTGGTTGTCGATGGCAGCCCTACTCAGCTTGCGCTGGCCCGAGAAGCCTGGCGTAACAGCTACAGCGCCTACCTCGAGTCTCTGGCCGTCAGCGGCATTCCTGTCGTTGAACCGCCAGAATGGGTGGCCGCTGGCATTACTCAAGACGCCGTGCATACGCTACTTAATAGCTGGCCCATGGAGCCCGGTTATGTCGATTACGTGGAAGGCTATGCCCTGACCGGCATCGTGAACGACACCACATTGACCCTAAGCCGCGATCAGTTACTGGCGCAGCACCGCTTTGCCGATACCTACGCGGCCAG
>Ga0181591_10000336_pt1 | contig 35764 bp, 54 predicted proteins | sample 071ome_33_FD_133757 | JGI IMG/M metagenome (GOLD analysis project Ga0181591, IMG submission 133757) | Coastal salt marsh microbial communities from the Groves Creek Marsh, Skidaway Island, Georgia - 071412AT metaG (megahit assembly) | ecosystem: Environmental > Aquatic > Marine > Intertidal...
ATACCTTTATCATTGTTGTCTTGATTAATTAACAATGAATATTCAGAAGCATCTCCAGCATCAGCATCAGCATCTCCACCACCATCAATAACTAATTTAGCAGTTGGTGATATAGTTCCTATACCTAAACCTGTTGCAGTATATACTAAATCTGTTTCTACATCTGCTGTGGTACTATTACCATAAGTCAATAATCCATTAGCAGTAGAGCCATTAAAAGATACTGTTCCAGTATTTGTAGTAAATCCAGAGTCGTTATTAAACTTACTTAACCCAATAGATGATAATGCAGTTGATACAGCTTGATTACTTGCATTGCCTAAAAATATTTTATCTTGATTTAGATTTGGTGTTGCATTACTTCTACCAGCACCACCTACTTTAATACGACCAACACTAGAATCTTTTCTTAGCACTTTACCAATGTTTTGTATTAATGATGATTCTCCACTAGGAGGAGTAGCTGTTAGCGTATTTCCAGTAGTACCACTTGTACTAACATATAACACATCTCCTTCTTCGTAAGAAAATGTATTAATATTAGATAAATCACCAAATGTAATAATTTCTATATTTGCATTAGCACTTACTGTTTCTTGAGCAATACCAAACGCAGGCATCTTATTACTATCATTTGCATCAGCAATATCTACAGTAGGAGTATTTCCATTAATACCAGATACATATATTGCATCACCTTTTGTAATGGCTACATTCGCTTTTGCTGTAAACTTTACTGGACCTCTTAATGGACCAATAAATTCAGCAGCAGTTAATTCACCGCTTGTTTCATCATTTGCATCTGAACGTAAGAATCGTGTAGAGTCTAATCCATCTAAAGTGTTTGCATTTCCACCACCACCAATAGCTGTTAAGGCACTAGCTGCAGTAGAACCATCACCAACAAATAATTCATTAGTATCAGTTTTATAGATTAACTCACCAGCTTCTGGAGCTGTAGTTATATTAGAGAGATTAGTACCTCTTTTTATTTTAATCTTATTTGCCATTTAACTCCTAAAATGTACCACAATCAAATGTGCTATTTGCAAATCCACCTGAAGCTGTAATTGCTCCTGATGCAGTAAATGTACCAGTAACTGCTGTATTTTTATCTAGTTTCCACTTAGTACCATCATCATCGTATTTAATACTTGCAATATCGCTACCTACAATAATACCAGCTTCATCAGCTTGTCCTGAAGTTGTAGCTCCACTTGCAATAACAATATCCTTATCAGCTACTGTTAATGTGGTAGAATCTATTTGTGTTGTAGTTCCATCTACTTCTAAATTACCATGGATTTTAACTTTATTACCAGTTGCTAATATTGTCATAGCAGTTTGTGCTGAACCATCATATGTTTTAAATACAATGTTACCATCTGCTACGCTTGTTGAATCAAAAGTATTTTGTATTACAATATTGTTTGTTGGTTCTAAATCATCCCCAGTAACACCATTTTGAATTGTCATATCTCCAGTAACAGAGTTCTTTTCTATCTTATCTGTGGTAGAAGCATTTGCTTCAAAAGCAATAGTTGATAAATTACTACTTTCACCAATAATTAAATCAGTTAATATTTTTGTATTACCATTAATATCAATTCTATTATTACCATTAACATCAGCAATTATACCAGTTCTTACTTCACCAGTAGCTTTAATATTATCTACTACTACTTCACTAACTGCTGATAAATCAATAGATGATTCTACTACTAAGCTTCTAATCTTTGTTTCATCTTCACTAGCATCTACGAATATCTGTCTATTGCTATCACTATATACGCTAAAATCTATATCTCCAGATGAACCATTAAACATTATTGTCCCTGGGTTTGTAGGATGATTTGTAAAATCAAGCATTCTTTCAGCACCTGAAGTAAATCGTAATCCCCCGTGTCCAAGAGTATTGGTAGTATTAGTACTTGTTATTGAATCTGATGTTAGTGCTTCAGTTCCAGCTGCTACTGGATTAAATGTTAGACTATTTCCAGTAAATAATGTAATACCAGTTGCTAAGGTGTCGTAAATAACTTCGTTATTGACTATATTTCTAATTGTATTAGTTTGGTCAAACTCTATTCTATTAGCGTTAGAAGACCCTATTTTTAAATCAGAATTAAAAATACTTGTTACAGTAGTTAAATCAGCATCTAAGTTTAATGTTACGCTATTATCAGTTGCTCCACTAGCTATTGTTGCTGTTAAACCATCCCCATCTACTAAATCAGATAGCAAAGGTAAATGTGTTGTTACCGCACCAGCGTCTGCTAAAGTATCACTTGCGTAGTCTTGTGTTATTCTTCCTATAAATAGTTTACTATCATTATTTTGAAATGCTAATTCACCATATACCAATCCAGATGGTAAAGTAGACGAGTCAAAATCCGTATGACTATTTCTTTTTATTTTAATTTTATTTGACATTGTTTTCTCCTATATGAATATTCCGCCACTTATTTCATCTACATCAATCCATTTAGAACTAGCGCTATCATATTGTAGTAATGCACTATCATTTGGCTGGGTAATGTTAGTATCAGTTAATTCTTCAAGAGTATTTACACCAGCAACTTGATTATCTACATACGCTTTTGTTGCTATAGTACTATCTACTGCTACACTAACTTGATTACCTGAACCAGTAGTATCTATACCAGTACCACCAGCAATAATAAGCGTTTCGCTATCTAAATCTATATTTAATGCACCCCCTGTATCTGCTTGAAAGTCTAAATCTTGTGCTGTAACTTGAGTATCTACATAATCTTTTACCGCCGCTGTGGTTGGTAAACTTGTATCATTATCTGATGAGCCTAAGCCTTCAGTTTCCGTTACAATTGCAGTTTCTTTAAAATTATCTACTTCTAAATTAGAAATAGTATTGTTATCAGCGTCAATTGTTTTGTTAGTTAGTGTTTGCGATGCACCAGCTGTCGCAGTATCGTTTAAAGCATCTCTAACATTAGTTGCTGTACTATTATCTAAACTTACAGGTATTTTTGCTGCATCAATAGTAAAACTTTCTTGTGTTTTAACACTATTTTGTATTCCTACAGTTTTTGTAGCTGTATTATTTTGTAAATCAGCTTTTACTACTGGGTTAGATTGTAATTTTACAGTAATAGCCATTATTCTACCGAATCAGTAAATTCCATATCTAATTGTACTGCTCCCTTTGAAATTACTACATCACCTTGTATTTGTCTTATATATGCACCGCCACCAGCACTATCTTTTTCTACTAAATCCCAATATCCTTCAAAATCATCAGCAAAATATTGTATAGCTTCTGCTGGTAATGTTATAATTACGTGATTAGAACTTCTATCCGCAACAATGTCAAAATGTACTTTTGTTACAGTACCAGATTCCCATACATCACTACCACTTGCTGTGCCATCAGTTCCTGTAGTTTTTTCAGGACCAGTAAATGAAGTATGGTCATAATCTGTAACAATAACTGCTGAATAGCTCATTGTTGAAGACATTGTATGCGTGTCATCAAACTCAATAGTAGCTGAAAAATCTGAGTTTTGTTGTAATTCTAAATCTTGATATTGATTTGCTGAAATCATTTAATACTCCTAATATAAAAATACAACGTCTGTTGAACTAGATTTTGTTGCACTAATTTGATATGTTCTACCCTGAACTAGGTAAATACCTACATCAGTATCATCAATTGTAAGTGTTACTTCAGCACTTGTACCATTCATATGCACAGCTCTACAAGGGTCCATATCAGAACCAGTTGCATCTACTGCTTTTACGTATGGCGAAACACTTTCACGTACTTCATAATCATTTAACTTTTTAGCCATTTTGTTCTCCTATTATTTAACTGCAAATGTTTTAATTGTACTGGTAAAAAAGACCTTATTTTTATTGCCTTCGTTATCAGAAACTTTTTTATAAAATTCTCTCATATAATATTCTTTTTCTTGAAGATTGCCCATACGCTCAGCTAATTGTGCTTTTACATAACATACAATTGCTAATGACAACACTCTATTTACATTAACGTGTGTACTTTCATCAGGCGCTAAAACTTCTGTTAAACTTGAATCAGCAGTTGTTTCTGGGTCTTGTATTACAAATATTTTTTTTAGTTTTGTATATTCAATGCGCAATCCATTAGTAATATTTTCATCTGGATAAATAATATCATCTAATGAACCACCCTTTACTCTACCTTGGTTGTCAATAATTCTACCAGCACTACGAACTATTTTGTATAAACGTAGTTTTCTACCAGCTTGTATAAATGCATAGGTTCTATTTGTATCATAGCTCATGGATTGGTATCCTCAGTTACTAATGGGTCTGAAGACATTCTTCTAATTTGTTTATACTTATTATCATCTTCAGTATCTAACACACTTATAGATTTAATAGCAATTAATCCAGGAGGTAAATCATAATCTCTTGTATTTTTAACAATATTTTGCCTATTTATTTCTGTATCTAGTTCGTTGTTAGATTGTATTTCCATTATTGCATCTTTAATATATGCTATTGTTAAATTTGTATCACGAGTATTTGCTCGTTCCATTATTTCTAAAACTTTCATTGTTGAACCCTTTCTGGTCTACGTTGTGATTGTTGTTGTGGTTCAGCAGCCGCTACTGCACCAGTAATACTTCTTAATTCAGCAATAGCACGTTGATAAAAATTTAATGATTGTTGTACTCGTGTATTTGCTAAACTTAAATCTCCTTGAGATACTGATATAACACTAGCCGCCATTTCTGGGTCTTCATCTTCTAGCCAATGTATAGCACTTAAACTTGTTTTACTTGTTGCATCAGTACTCTTTACCCCACCTTCTAAAATCTTTTCAGCATCAGCTACATTAGACAAACGCAACATATCCAAAGAAGCCGCATATAATATAGCAACATTCTCATATTCCGTTAATATCCAAGCATCTGTGTTTTCATTAATAATTGGCGGTGCTGAATAAACAATAACTCCTTTATCACCATTTCCAGCTGTAACTGTGGTGTCTGCTACCGCCCCTGGTTTTCTATAAACCAAATCTGAAGTAGTATCATTGTAATCAGGGTCTGGTTTAATAAATATCTTTCCACTTAATTTATAATACTTAGGAAACATTTTTGTTGGAAAGTTTAAACTATCACTTTCATCAGTTAAATGAATCATTCTATCAGGGATTTCTTGTGCAATTCTTCTTTTTGTTCCATCATAACGATATACTGCTAATACTTTATCATAAGCAATAGAAGAACCATTACCTATAATATTTGTATCTACATCATCTACTACATCTTGTCCATATATTTCTATTTCAGAAGCAACAGACCATAAAAACTTTTCAGGTAGTGATGAAACAATAAATTTTGCACCAGCATTTAAATATTCTACTAAGAAACGAGCTTTGGATTCGTTTCCAGTAATATTATTTACTTTTTCCCATAATCTCATAATTCAATCCTTTTCGCAGTCTACCCCCCAAAGGGAGAAAGGAGGTAAAGAACCTTCAGGGGGCGACCACAAATTACCTACTTAGTACCTTAGTACCAAATAGCGTGTGATTCTGGCATCATAAATTCGAAACCAGCCTCAGTTAATATCATATCGACTCTTTTATCGATACCTGAGTTCTCAAGAGTTTGAACTCCGACATAGATAGAAGTGTCTCTATTAACACCATTTGCAACAAGAGGTCTGTATTTAACATTGTTCATATTACAAGCTAGGATTTTAACGTGTGAACCATCTAATGCAATACATCTTGATACATTTAAATCACCATATACTGTTGAGATAGTTGTTACATCTAAGCCCATAACTTTCTTACGTCCAGTTACAGCTAAGTCAGCTCTAAATTGTCCGTCAATGCCAATGTTGTTACCAAAGAATCCACCTAGTTTGTGTAACCAAGTGTAAACCTCAGTAGAACATAGGAATACAGTCGCTTTATCATTGTTGTATCTTGGGTCTTGATATTGAGACATATCTTGTAGGAAGTCATCAATAGTCTTAGCACTTGTCCAAGAGAAGATGTTTCCATAATTCAAGACATAGTCAACCGCACCCTGAGTATGTTGAACTCCACCTTGAGATACTTGACTTGAGAATAATCCAGCGTGTTCAATGTCCCATTTGTGTTCAATTAACTTTTCTTTCCAAGTTCTTGCCCACTCGTTTGGTTCATATTTAAGAGCTGTTGCTCTAGCTGTATTAGTCATACCAAATTCAGTTCTAAAGATTTGAGTTTGTCCATAACCAGTTGAATAAGGGTTGTCTTTCCAACTTTTATTTAGAAGCGAAGAACCTTCAGCGTAAGATGTACCTACAACCATAGTTCTTTTAGCTTCTAGATTTTCAGCAATGTCTAGATTGTATACTTCACAAACTGGATTATCGCCTGAAAAGGAAGCCAAATAAAGTGCCGCAGCTGAGTTAGCAGCTCTAAGAACTGTTGCCTCAATTTGCTTTACTTCAGCAGTTGCTGAACCGCCACCACCTGATAGGTCTGCAGCTTCTTGAGCACCTACAGAATCAATCTTTACAAGAATGTAATCTGATACTGCTCCACCGCCATCAGTTGAAGAAACAGGTACTTTAAGAATTTGATTTGGCATCAAAAACTCAGGAGCTGTTCCTGCATCACCTACGTGAATTTCGGTATTTGAATTTCCTTGAATGTTTTGAATGTTACCTGCTGAAAAGTAATCACTAGCAACAAATAAAGAAACACTTTGTCCAGCTGCTGTAATAGCTGCATCACTTGTGTCTTTGATATCTGCTGAAGTAAATACATCAGTTGTACCATTATTAAAACCTACTACATAGACGTATCTTTTCATAAAAGAATGTCTTTTTTCGGTATATTTGAATTGTGGGTCATCAGTTGGTTTTTTCGCTAAAGTTGAAACCAATCTGAAGAAAGGTGTCTGAGATAGAGCTAATTCTGAAAATCTTTCAGAAAAGTCATATCGTCTACGTAAATCTCCAGTATCTAACGCTGAACCAGCAATTCCGCTAAAACCACCTTGGCTTAATGCTGTACTATCAACAATTGCCAAAGGGCTTGTTTTGGGATAACTTGTATCTGCCATTTTTAGTCCCTCCTAAGGGTATGTTTAGGTTATTATATTATACTATCTAACCCAGTACCTGTCGAAAGCAACTTATCAAAGACGGCATCGTCTACTGATTTTTCTTCTCTTTGTGCGTTCCCTGATGATGCAATACTTGTTGGCATTTGCCTAACGTTCTTCATCTGATTAATTACTTCATTCCTAGTATTATTAGCTACCGCTTGGTCTCTATTTTCTCTATTCTTTAAGTAATAAACATCTTCTAAAGTAAGTTTGTGTGATTTTGCATAATCAATTAAATCATCGTATTCATCTTCAGAAACATTATGTCTAACTTTAAACTCTTGTTCCTCAGAAGCTCTACGTGATTGTTCTGATTGTTTTTGGGCAAAATCATTCAATCTTCTTTGCACCACTCCATCAACAGTTGCATTAAACAACTTTGCTGATTCTGAATTAGGGTCTGACACAGCTTCGTCATAATCAAAGACAAAATCTTCGTCTAATCCTAATTGCTCTTTTACACTTGTAGGTGCTGAGCCACCACCCTGAAAATAACCTCTAACGTGAGAAATTAAATTCGGGTCCTCTTTCATAGCATTTAGTAAAGGCATATAAGGTTCTAACTCTTTTAAACGAGTGTTAAGTCGTTTAGCTTCACGAGAAGAATCACTATATCTCTTTTCTAAATTTGCTACATCCATTTCTGGATTAGCTACTTGCTCTTGTTGTTCAGGGTTCCCTTGAAGGGAAGTTATCTGCGTCTGTTGAGCTGGTTCTGGACTATCTTGGTCCAGGGTTTCACCCATAACTTGTCTATCAAGCTGAGAAAAAAAATCTTCTGCAACAGTATCATTACCTTCATCTTGAGGGGCTAACTCTTGATGCTGTTTTCTTTCCGCATCATCAATCATTAGGTTGTTCTCTATGTTTTCCATACTGTAAATCTCCTTAATTTACTATTATTATTCTGTATTATCAACGTTTTTGTTTGATAATTCTTTTTCTCTATCTGTCATACGTTGTTGCAATAGTTTTTGTTGTGCAATGGTCTTAGTAATTTGTGAATCTATTTCTCTACTACCTTCGTCTATTCTATTTTGTATTTCAGATTGAACTACTTGTCGTTGTAATGTTTCAATAGTACTTTCTCTATCTTTTAATGTTTCAGTTAGACTTTCTAGCTGTGATTGTAATTGGCTATAAAGTGATTTACGTTGTAAAATAGATTTCTTGTTACGTATATCAGTATGTTCTAGCATTGCTATATCATCTATAAGACCAGATTGATACCATTTGAAGTATTCATCTAATAATGCCCAACGATTAATTGGTTGTGTTGCACCAGCTACAATACGAATATCAAATTGAGCGGCGCTATAATCGTTAAAGCGTTCTACAACTTCTCCAAAATCATTGTACATAGGAATATTAATAGATACTTGTTCTATTTCACCTTGTGTTTGACCAGATTCTGGTTGTACAATTCTAAACACTTTCTGTGATGTATAGGTAAATTGTGCAATATCTTTAAACACGTGTCCTAAATGTTCTAGGGCTGGTTCTACACAATTGTTTACCCATTGTCTAATTCTTCTTGTTCCATATTCATCCATTGCTAACATACCACGATAAGTTTCGTGGCTATCTTGACCAACACCTTGCATACTAGATGAAATACCACTAATGTATTCTATATCTGCTTTACCTTGTTGAGTTACAGTATAAAACGCATTATTAATTGGTAATGGTTGTACTGGTGTAGGTGGAGTAAATCCTTGTCTGAATTTTAACATCGCACCTGGAGCAGATGAATATTTTTCCCATTCTTCTTCGTCTACAGCACCTTCGGTGTATAACCATCTTAGATTACTTGCAAGATTTGCATTATGTAGCATAATTTGATGTGCTTTATTGATTTCTCTTTGTTTACCAATCATAGGCAATACTGCACTCATAGGAAATGGAGTATTGGTATGCATATATGGTACTGGAACAATTGGATAATCTTTAATTGGCAATATTGTTTCGTATAAATACATATCACCAGCACTTGCACACATTTTTACTTGTGTTTTGTAAAACTCTACCGCTTCTACTAATTTATTTCTAAACATTGGACTTTTATTCAAATCATCAAACTCGTCTTTTGTCATTACTTCTTGTATAGTTTGTGTCTGAGCTTGAACCATTTGTGCTTCCATTAATGCCATTTGTTCATTAATCTGAGCAGCCATTTGTTCTTGTGTTTTTTGTAATTCAAGTTCCATGCGTTCTTGAAGCATTTCACCTTGTGCTACAAGTCCAGTTAATTCTGTTTCACGTTCTTTTAAACGCACATCATTTTCTTGAGCCATCATTTCAACATTTGCTTTAGCTTGTTGTTTAATAGCTTCTAATTCTTCAGGGGTCGGTGTTTTCTTTAAAAATACATTAACAAAAGGTACACGTTCTTTTGTGTACACTTCATAGTAATCTAGAATTTCATCTTGTTCGCCTTCTAGTGTATATGCTTCTTGCTCTACATCGCCTGGTTGTATATTTGTAGATTCGTGTATATCACGCATTGAATAATTTTTTGTTTCAGCATTTCCTGAAGCTCTAACAATTTTACGTTTAAAATCAGGAAACATTTTCATAAGTTGTGTTTTAGGTAAATTCTTTTGAACGATAATATAACTCGCATCTCTATAAAGAAAGTCCCTACTCATAGGGTCTACATACACATCATAAGGGTCAATAGTTTTGAATACTACTTCACCCATACCTTTATCAGCATCAGGGTCAATATCTACTCTAAAAAATCCTACACCTTTTACTAAAGCATCTTGTATAACATTACCAAACAAACTTTTACCACCAGATAAATGCCAACAATATTCAGCAACCATAGAGTGTACGTGTGCAATATCAGTATCACTACCATCTGTACCTATTGCTTGCCACTTTGGATTGTTTGCTGTAACAAAGTATTTCATAATTTCAATCGCTGGTGTAATACGATTAATAATAAAATCTGGCATACCACCTTCTCTTAAATCTTCTTGTTCTTCAGCAGTAAGTTGTTCGTTTAAATAAAAATCCATACATTTTTGAGAATCCATAAACCATTTTTTACGATAATAACTATTTGATTTTTGAAACAATTCTCTATTTTGCAATGCTTTGTTTTTTCTACCTTTTTTAGCCATAATTATTTCTTCTTAACTATTTTTTTAATTTTACCATTATGTGTTCTTGCAAATTTATGTGTTTTAGTTTCTCTAATTAAAGTTCCACTATAACGTTTGCCTCCCCACATCCAACTCACTTTTTTAGTCATTTCTTTTTCTTGCCTTTTCCTGTTTTTCTTTTTTTAGGCGGTCTACCTACTTTAGTTCCGTATGTTCCTTTTCCGTATGGCATAATAATCTCCTATTAATCTCGTATCTCAAAATGCGGTAAATCATCAAAGTTATTATCTTTGACTTGTGTATCAGAATCCCAATCTCCACCCCAACGAATATTATATCCTAATGAAGTAGCTATTCCTTTTACAAATCCAGCAAAATATGTAAATCGTTCTCTATCTTTCCAATCTACTGGATAAGGAACAACGTCTACAGCCATTGATGGATATTGATTATGTTTTCCTTTTGGATATTTTAGTTTACTAAATCCTTCTTCAAATAATTTGTTCTGTTCTTCTTCTCCACGATGTCCTTGTAATACAGTACAATCAAAATCTTCTACAACTTTTTCAAATATTTCAATTAATCTTGGGTCGCAAGTATTTAATCGTTTTTTTGATGTATTTCCAAATTCAGCCATTATTGTTTTTTAATTGCCTCAAAAATATTAAATTTATTTAATTTACTTTTAGCTCTTTGAACAGTATCGTTATAAATTTCTCTATTTGTTCTTGCTTCAGGAAATACTATTTTATATTCTTCGTCTGTTAAATTATTAATACCACTTTGCCATTTTTTGTACAATGCTTCGTTTCCGCTTTCTAATAAATGTGCTGGGTATCCTTGTTTTTTTGCATACATAATATTTGAAATGTATTGGTCATCAAATCCTTTTTGCAAATATTCATTATATTGTCTATCAGCTTTTGCAGTTTGTGGACCATAAATTCCATCTACTTGAACATCAAAATTCATATTTTTTAATTTTTGTTGAAATTCCATATCCTTTTGATTTTTTGTATATGGTTGTGCGGCAGTACCCATTTGACTAAAATCTTGCATATATCTAGGAGTTTTCATTGGAGCAACTTGTGCAGGACCAGGATTTTTAATAGAACCATCTTGATTGTATTCTATTGTACCTATAGGTTTTTCTAGCTTTGGAGTAGGCATTGGTTTAAATGCATTATCTCCAGGACCATCATTAAATTCCAAACCAGTCATTATAGGTTTTTCCATTCTAGGTAAATTTCTTTGTTGCTGTTGTCTTAGTAAAAATGCCTCCATTGTCTCATTTGCGTATTTTTTGTCTTGTGGCATAACTTATTCCTTATTTTTTATAAACTTTTTCCGCACCTGCAATACCAAACGAACCTAAAGTAACCCAAACAAACGAATTGTAAATATAATCATTAACTACTAATTCTACACCTGCAATACCTAATACTAAATCTACAATTCCAAATACACACATTAGTGCAAAAGAAATAAATCCAATAATAGATTTTTCGTTATATTCGTTGTCGTCTTTAAATAAATCCCACATTATGCTGTTACCCAACTTTTTGCTTTTCGTTTTGGTTTATACCATTTAGGCTTACCACTTGCACCATCTTGTTTATAATTAGGCGGAAAAGCGTGTAAATTCGCATAATATAAACTCTCAATGGTGTCATCGTGCGCCATTCTTGGTCCAAATGTAATGATTTCGTTAATTAAATCAAACATATTTTCTCTTAAATATAAAGAACCTGTACTAAAAATGCCAGATAAACCTGAATAAATTCTATTTCTTTTCTGTTGACCTCCTGGTTTTTCAGGAATTACGCTAATATCATAACGATTAATTCTTCTCCTTTCGTCATTTAACGCTTGAAAAATACTTCTATTCATAGCAACATCTTCTACAGTAGCACTTACACAATTATACTTGTTATATAATTCAATAATATAATCTACTACTCCTTTTTTATCCATAATACTTCCATCAGGATTTTTTGTACCAATAGTTGGAATACTACGATGACGTTCATATTCTAATACATAACGATTGTTATTAGTGTCTACCGCAATTATCATAATAGCACTAAAGTCTGATTCTTTTGTATTAATATCCGTAGCAGGGTCGCAGCCAATAAATACATTGACTGGTTTTCTATCTCCGTCCATTACTAAATAACTTTGTTTTTCTTCGCTATTATATTCGTAATACCCTTCCCAATACTTCAAATGTTTTTGTGTCCAAACAGAATCTTCTTCTGATTGTACTTCCATCATATACTCCTGATAAAATTTTGAAGGTGTACCAGAATCGTGATAGAATTTTTTCTTTTCTTCTAATTTTGATATTGGAAACCAACTATCCCACAAGGACGTACCATCGGGTTGAATTGCTTTATAGGTAATTACTCTCCACGCAAAATCTTCTTGCTTTTTCTGACTACGTTCGTAATTAATGATGAGATTATTGATAAAGCTATCAAAGTGCACAGGAGTACCATTGACCCTAAGACGACCAGTATGAGGCTCAATAGCAGGATAAACAACAGCAGTAACGAGATTGCTATTCTTAGCCCTCGCTTCAGCCGTGATAGTATTTGCTTCGTGTTCAAAGTCGTCCAAAATGATAAGGTCGTATCTTTTATGTAGTTTACTACCTCCTCTAATACCCGCAACATTCGATTTACTAATAAGTTTACATCCATTTGTTAACTCCACATCTTCTTCTGTCCATTTTTTTCCTTTAAGATTCCCAAAATAATATTTAATAGAATCGTTGTACTCAAAATGGTATTTAATATAATCCATATTACCCGTACTTAGTTTTTGTGTTGCAGACACCCACGCATAAAATAGCATATCGTCTTTCGGACAAAAACAAAAGTCTTTGATAATAGAGCATTTCGTAAGAACTGTCTTCCCGTGTCCTCTTGGTAGAATTACTGCTAATTGTTTGACGCTATTATCATCAATTGCATCCGCCATTTCATAATGAAACGCAGGAGTTTCACTACGCATGAAGTCATCGGGAAGAAACAGTTTTCCAAACGCTATTAAGTCTTTACTCGCTAGGAGTAGAGCTTCTTCCGCTTTGCTTACGTTTTTCTTGTTTATGTTCATTTGCTTTTACTTCTTTTTCGATAAATTTGGTTAATTTATCTTGGTGTTTATTCATTCGTATATATTTATCTAACACATCATCTAGCATACGCATATGATTTGCAACAAAGTTAATACGATTTTCCAACTCTTTGATAGAACGAACAATGTCGTGCTTTGTAAGAGTCGGTTTATTACGTTTTGCCATTTATCCTCCTTGACCTATGTAGCGTTTCTTATAATATTTCTTAGACAATTTGTTTCCAAATTTGGTGTTCTTTGATTGTCCTTGTCGTGTTTTTTTCTTTTGCACGCTTCGGATTTTCTCACTACCAAATATTTGTCTACGAGCCATTATTTTTTTACCTTTCTCTTAGTCGTTCTTTTTTTGGTTGTTTTCTTTTTGCCTGTAGCATACTTTCTTCTACTATTACCTGTTTTTAATTCGTCTCCGTTCATAGTAAACATCTCCACAATTGCTTTTTTTATTTTATTTAAATTAAACATTAGTTCTCCCAACAGTTTATTTGTTTTTTTGTAAATTCCATTGTAATCCAACCCGTACGCTGAATGCCATAAAATGAGTATCGTGCATAATCTGCGTAACGCATAAACGACCCTCCTCTTACATACCATTTACGTTTAAGTGTTTCTTCTCCGTTATCGTCAATCGTTAACGAATCCATTGGTTTACAATATAGTTGGTGATTATGTCCTAAGAAAAAGACATCTCCGTCGCTATAGACAGATGCCATTTGATTTAATTCATTATCACCATTCTTTGCGCCGCTTTTTCCGTGTCCACTTACTAAAAACCAGTCTTTACCTTGAATACTAATCTTTGCATACCCTGGTAATCTAAAGTAAGGTACATCCATTTCAGCCGCTAAAGTCTTACAGACATCAAAGTCTAAAATATTAAAACTACGTAAGTAGTCGTGGTTCCCGCCACGAATAAATAAACATTTATCCGCAATTGGTTGCACCAATTTTAGAAAGGCGGTGTATTGGTCCTCAGGAGCCATAGATTGTCCACGCTGATTAATATTATAATTCGGTGGAATCAGTTCAATCAAATCACCATTACCAAACCATCGTGCATTAGGGTCTTCGTAGATAATCTTAATTGCTTGTTGAAACTTTTGCAAATCAAATTCGTTCGCCCCAACGTGTATATCCGTCAACCCGTGAATACGCAACTTTTCATCACTTGACACCTGAAAGATTTTTCCAGGTTCAATATGTTTGGCATCATATTCTTTTACATCAGAAGGAATAGGTATAGAAAACCATTTCCCACAAGACTTACAACTAAATTGTTGTTTGACTGTTTCTTTGTTTCGTTTCTTTCCTTCTTTTTTTGTTAGCATACTGCTACAATGTGGACATATCATCAGTTTCCTCCTGTGGTTCCACTTCATCTTCAAAGGCATCAGGTAATGCTTTACGCTGTGCACTTTCTATTTGGTCTGGTGAAAATCCTTGGAACAACCCTACAACACCTGTGTCAATTTTCTTGACTTGGTTTCCTAAAGTACCAATTGCTTTTCCCAATTCTTTTAATGATTGTAATGCAATATTTTGGTCTTCACTAGTATCAGCTAGTTGTTTTAGCGACCCTAAGATATATGCGTGGTCAATTCCTAATTGCTTTGCTATATCTTTTGCACTTTTCTCTACTTCACTCATCACTCTCTCCTGTTTAAGTAATATTACTGCTTTTTTTCGTGCTTTTTGTGCATTGTCTTCTTTAAACGTTTGCATATACGCACTAACTGCATCCGTTCCTACTGCAACTTGTGTTGCAAATAATTTTTCTCTTTGAGTACACTTGGTTCGTTGTTTCATTCGTTGCGCACCCGTTAATAATTCTGGATTAGTAGAAAACGTATACCTATTTGGATGTTTATCAAAATCCGTATCCATAAAAGTTTTAGGTTTATTTAAAAATGTACCTACAATTGTTCGGACATATCCGTTTGTAAGTTTATAATTTTTTGTATCGCCAGGGTGAGACATAGATTTTGATTTTAAGATTTGAACAATATTACCATCATCACTATATACCCAATCTCCCTCTTTGGCTGTTCTCCAATCTTTCACAATAGGAGTATCTTTATCATAGTGTTCGTAAAATTCTTCCAAGGTTTCATAGACATAATGGCGTTTATATTTAATAGTATTTGATTTCATTTCTTTTTACTTAATTGTTTATGCAACGACTCAATTAAATACATTACTTCTTTATCTACCCAATATTTATTTCCATTAATTTCTAGCGGTACTTTTTTTATTTCTTCTTCCATATCAATTGTAGACAATACCATATCTTCATCTTCTAAGTCGTCATTTTTAAGCCACTTATCAATTTTAGATAGTTTTTCTATCTCTTCTAAGATATTCAATTGGTCCTCTACAGGAAGCCTTGATAACCATAATATTCCGTATGCCATATTTTTTTCCTTGACAAGCACGTCCAAACCCATTAACTTAACAGGGTTATCTACCCGTTATCTACTAGTATATACTAGTAAATAATTAGTAAATAATATTTATTTCTTTTTCTTTGGTACTTTCTTTTTCTTTAAAAGTTCGACCAACTGTTTATTCAGACGTTTTTCAGATTCTTCTTGTTGTCTACGAGCAACACCTGTTAATCCGTCTCTACGAATATCTTTAGAAGTTATTGTCATAATACACTAATATAAGTAATAAAACCCATGTGTTCCAACATTTTTTTTAAGCATTTTGAAATAGACCTATACACACACACCCTACCCCCCTTAGTGGGATTATCAATATCAATTTTTCAATTATGAGGAGAAATCAATTATGGCTAAAGCGAAGAACAACGCTACTCCAACAATAGATGAGAAACAGTTAATGTTAAAGCTATTCAATGTCCAAGTACAATTGAAGATGGCGGCTTTGACCAAGCGTCTCAACTCTAGAGCTGGATTACCAGGTTGGTTAGTAGACAAAGAGATTAACTCTTTAATAGACTCAGCGAAGACTATGGGACTTACAGGTGAAGGCTCAGATGTTAAAGCATCGCTAGAGGAATTTAAAGCAGTAGCAGCGTCTATCCAATCTAGTTAGCAGTAGCTAGTGTCTGAATTAAGATTCGGGGTTTAGTGCACCTGGCAACAGAACGCACTTAGTTACTTTATTTATTATTATTATTATCATTCTATTACAGATACAGTAATATTGTAGGTGATATGGCATATATACTTACATATTTTAGGTAGATACGATAGATATAGTTTAATAAGTAAAGAAAGACACCCTATATACTATAAACTTTTAAGTAAACATGGGTAAACAACAATAGATTTACACAAATCGCTTAAATACGGCGTTATTTTCTAAATGTGATATGTCGAGTCGCACTAGGAAATATAATACAACCTATGCATATTCTTATGCGTAAAAAGGAACAAATATGAAAGTAGAACAAGTAAAAATAGTTCGTAAGATGAATAATTTACTATGCGGTGGTTATATGACCAAAGGCAAAGTAGAGATTATTTGTGATTTCATGCGTAAATATAATATCGATTGTACTAATGAAGATATTGATACGTTCTTACGCACTATTAGTGTAATAGAAGATTACAATTAGTATTCATATAACTTGGCGGAGTTATGCCTCTTGTGGGCGACCGTAAACTATGTGAAGTAGTTGAAACGTGACTAGTCTTATATAGTATTATTTATAATGCATAATAGATAATCATTTACAATCACGGTATGTATAAGATGAATGAAATATTTGCACAAATCGGTTATATAAATCCAGGCATCAATGCATAACAAAACCAATAACTTTTTTTCTCGTAGTAAGGACCTTTATCGCTCATTACCTCGTTCCTTTTCTTAGTTGTTTATCAGTTAGGTTGGTAAGGGTCCAAAAATTATTAAAATACGGCTATATTTGTGGATAATAATGTAACACCATACATAATCCACCTTGAGGCAATCAGATATCCAATGTATATTTGAGTAGTTAGGCAAGGGTCAACTGACTGAGCAAACCTATGCTAATCAAGATACTTATACAAGCGAAAACGCAGGTGTATCATATAAGTATTGTGGGGGGATAGCTTCCCTATGCGTAATCCCACTATAGACGTATTTTAATATGTTTAATCAAGATAGAAAACATCAATAAAATAGTAGAGGAGAATGATTATGTCTAAACCTTATCATCAGTATTATAATGAGATACAAGATACTGATAGACGTAAAAGTATCGCTGTTCTAAGAGCATATAAACATTATAGACAAGAAACATTGTTAGGTCGTATTGCAGTTAGAATGGATAGTTTAATTGATTTACTAAGAAGGAGGACTTAGTATGGGATTCGATTTAATAGCAAAAAAACCAAGCTCAGAACAATATAGCGATTTTCGATTTAATGTCTGGGGATGGAGATTACCTTGGAACTATATTTGTCATTTTGCACACGATGAATTACTCAAAAATAAAAAACCAGTAATTATAGATGAATCTATATGTAAAGGTGGCGGATATAATGACGGAACTACAGTTTCAAGTGAACAAGCAAAAAAGATAGCAGAAATTATCTTTAAACACGATAAAGATGGTACGCTGGACGAATTGGAAGACTCAAATAGAAATGATAGACTTGAAGCAAATAAAATTAATAAAGAACTAGAAAAAAAGATGGATAAGTTAAAACAAGAAGTAGAAAAAGAAACTGGAAAGTCTGGACTTGCTCCTATAAACTATCCAAAGAAATTTCGAGTAAAGTATGATGAGTTATCAAATCAAAGAGATTGGCGTTCTTATTATGGATTTAATAAAGAAAGTATGTTATCATTTGCAGAGTTTATGAAACAATCTGGAGGGTTTGAAATATGGTAAATAAACAAAGCCAAAAATATCGCATCTTAAGGCACTTAAAAAAACATAGACGCATTACATCAATGGAGGCGTTTAGAAAATTTAATGCTACAAGACTTAGTGGTATTATATACAATCTTAGAGAAGATGGATTTAACATTAATACAGAGCGTATTGTTAAAAATGGAAAATCGTTTGGACGATATTATCTAATTGAAAACGATACAAATGAATCATTGTTACATCAATATTTCTTACAAGATTGGGCAGTAATTAATGGTTAGCACTCTACTTGTTTTACTTGGTGCGTAAACAAAAGGTTGGGGTATATTCTTAGTGGATATACCTTGACTTTTTCTATTGATATTGCTATATTTAGAAACATTTCTAGGAGGAAATATATGATAGATATTCCAAAAATATATAACGATTATTTACAACAAAAAAACAAAGAAAATCGTGAAAAGTACAAAGATTACCAAGGGTGGTTTAGTGCTAGTAGCGCAGGTAGTTGTTATAGAAAGCAGTTGCATAGGCAACAAGATTTAACGTTAGAGCCTTTAGAAGAAAAAAGTGCAAGACTTTTAAGATTAGGAACTCTAATACACGCAGACTTTGAACAGGCGTTAAAAGATTGGGACATACAAGAACATATAGATAAACCTGATGAGGTACAAATATTTACAGAACATAGAATAGAGATACCTGAACTAAATGTAATGGGTCATCTAGATATTGGTGTTGTCAATCGTGAAGGTGAAATGATACACGTATATGATATCAAAACCGCAGGTGCTTGGAAATGGCGTATGAAGTTTGGTAGAAATCCAGACAAGAGTCCTAGTACAAATTATGAGTTACAGTTAGCTACATATGCTATAGGACTAGGTAACCAAGAAGATATAACTGATGTGAGATTATCCATTATGTGGTATAATAAAGATAATTCACAAATGAAAGAAGAGCCAATTTCTAATATGTATATGGAAGCGGCTTTCGACTATTGGACAGATTTAAACGAAACAAGCGATAATATAAAGGGTGAGGCAGAAATGCTAGACCCTGGAAGTGAAAATGTTCCCGTATATAATTGGGAATGTAAATATTGTGAGTTCCAAGGAAAATATTGTCCTGGATTATATAATATTTAAACACTAGAAAGGAGGAAATCTAGTGGAAGAAGTAACAATACAAGAATGTAGTATTTGTCATCAAGATATAGATAAACAAATACTATCAAGGATAAATCCATCTACAGGAGTAGAAATAAGAGATGTATACTGGACGGAAGGACACAACGCTGAACCAGTTACAGATGGTAGATGTTGTACAAGTTGTAATAATGATGTTGTAGTGCCTGAACGCATTAGAAGACTTCAGGTGGAGAATGCATATGACGCTTGATACATATAAAAATCCTATAAATTGTTGTCTTTGTGGAGAAAAACTAGGAAACCCTTATGGATTCAATGCAGAGCCAATAAAAAATGGAAGATGCTGTGCAGTATGTAATTACCAAGCAGTATTACCAACACGACTAAAACTATTCGTAAATCAAATAAAGAAAGAAGGTAAACACGATGGCAAACGTAAATAGTAAAACTTTTGGAGATGTAGTTGTTTATGAAAGTGAATGGCGTTCATTTCTAGAAGTGCAGAAGTCTGGAAATCATAATATGATGAGTCCAGCAGCAAGAGTAGAAGGAGGTTGCGACAAGGAAACTTGGTTTGCAATGCTATCTAATTATGAAACACTTGAAAAAGAATGGGGTAACAATGAAACAGAATAACGTATTTGAAGTACTAAGTAAAATAGACGTCAAAGAACACATTGAGAAGAAAGGTAATTTTAGCTATCTTTCTTGGGCTTGGGCTGTAAGAGTATTACTACAGCACTTTCCAGAAGCAACTTGGCAAGTACATACTTTCTTTGATAACAGCGTAGAAACACCTTATATGCGTACTGAAGCTGGTGCATTTGTACAAGTATCAGTAGATGTAGAAGGAATACGAAGAACTCAAGTACACCCAGTATTAGACCATACAAATAAAACTGTATTAGAACCTAATGCTTTTCAAATAAACACAGCAATACAACGTTGTTTAGCAAAAGCAATAGCACTACATGGATTAGGATTGTATATCTATGCTGGTGAAGATTTGCCAACAGCTCCTGATAAATTAAATAAAGAGCAATATGAATCAATCTTTGGATTGTTGAAAATAATTGACGATAAAGAGTTAGAGGCAAAAGTAATTGAACAAATTGGTGATGAAACTATTAATGACGCTAACTTTAAAGCGGCGTATGCAAAACTTAAACGCAAAGCTGATAAGGTAGGTGCAAAATGAAATTAGAAGATATCAACAATAAAGACGATTATAGAGATGATATATACAAACTGCACACAAAGTATACAATAGGTGTAAACGACGGCAAAGAGTTTCGTGAAGCTACGTTTACTGGTACTAAGTTATATCATGGTAAACCTATGTTAACTTTTGTGATGAAAACAACTGATAAATGGGCAAGAAATAATCATCTTAACTTAAATATTAATCAAAGTTATCTATCCTATGCGATAGAAGAGCCTATGGAGGATAAAAAAAATGGGTAAATTTACTCGTGAAGACGCAAAAGCGATGCTAGATGCTGGGAAAATAGACCAAGAAACTTTTGACGAAATGGAAAAAGATGGTGCGTTTTCTAATTCTAGAAGAACTACAACACGCTTTATTGAAACAGCAGATGGAACTTGGGTTTCTCCAAGACTCTATTTTGATGGATTAGGTAAAGCAGAATACAGCGAAAAAATGCTTGAATTAAAAACAAAGGTAAATTCTTTATTTGAAGAATATACCACAACTAAAACTGGAGACACTAAATGAAACCAATAGAAAATGCGATATACAATGAAAGTAAAAACACATATAAACCAATACCTGAAGGTACATATCCAGCTCATATTAGCAAGTTTGAGTCAAAAGAATATAATGGTGCATATGTATTTAATGTAACTTTTAAAGTAGCAGAAGAAGCCAAAGATATTGAGTTTGCTGAACAGCAAAAAGATAACAATGGTAACTTAGTACCAACAGGTGCTAGTGTTACTGGACAACAAGCTGTAGGCAAGGAATATCGTACTGATAAAGGTATATGGTTAACACCAAACTTATCTGAAGAAGATTCTTGGAAAAACAAACGTTATGCTGAGTTTTTTGCAAGTATTGGTATGGCTTTTGGTAAAGACGACAATGGTAATATGCAATTACAAATGGTTGAAGAAGCTGATGTAATGGGTTTACCTTGTTTAGTTCAGTTAGTCAATACTGAGTTCAAAAATGCAGATGGCGAAACTCGTTCATCACTTAAAGTAGGTAAAGTACATAAGTGGGAAGACGGAGAACGCATTAGTTCTGATGAATTGGAAGCAGATGACTTACCATTCTAATTACTAGACAACGGGGTCGGTGAACTGTAATCAATTGATTATCTTCATATATAACAGACCCCAAGTCTAATATTAAAGAGAGCTTCTATGGTAGCGAAACTCCACATAAACAATGAAATAAATCTGATGGATTCATTTATCTCTTTGAAATATAATGTAAAAAATGTAATTTATATGAGGGTTCAACGTATTGAGATTAACCAGGATATTCCTGGTCATGTAAATACTGGTATGGCTACTTAGAGCCCTCGTATAAAAGGAGGAATTTTGGATAAACTTAAACAAGCACAAGAATTGTTGCGTATAAATACTGTTTGGAACAAAATTATTGAAGAAATAAAAAATACTTTAGAAATTAGTTCCAGCGAAAAAGATATAATAGATGATATTGTGCAAAGAACTTGGGCTGAGGAAAAAGAAAATGAACGAAGCAGTAATAACAATTAAATTAAGCGATAGTGAAGTAAACTTACTTACAGAATGCTTAACAAACACCACCTTAAATGGTGAACACAAACAACCAATTAAAAAACTAACAGATGATTTCTTAGTAATACAAGAACTTGTAAAGACTGAAAGAAGAAAACGTCAATTATTAGATAGTAGAAAATCAATGGATTTATCAATTGTAAATCCTAATTGTGAGGTATGCGATGACTGAATGGAAACCAGTTCCAAAAAAAGGATTAGTATATTTAAAAGACTTACCAATTGGAAGTAAATGTGAAGTAAATGGTCTTACCGTAATGTTAGTAGATAAGGGAATTAATTGCGATGTAGTTATTTTGAGTAAAATAAATAATGAGTGGTATAATATGCACGAATCTTATTATAGCGGTAAACATACTTGGTCTAATAAAACCGAAGTAAAACCATTATGAAATGTGAATGTTGTGGACATATTAACGGAAGAAAATATAATCCACAAAGAAGAATTATCGAACTAATAGAAGCAAGAAAACATAACGAAAAATTAAAAAATGTTATACGCTTAATTAGAAAAGAGATACCTTCTGATAAAGATAACCAGAAAACATTTTATTTCTTACAGGCAATATCAAAGATACCTGATGATGCAGTTGAAAAGGTTATACATAATTATATAACAGATGAACACGCATATAAAGGCAAAGGATTTGCTTATTTGCAAAGAATGATTATTGATGGATACGCAAATAGAACTAAGATGTTAGAAAATGAAATTAAACGTTTTGGTAAAACACCAAAAAGAGTAAAAGTAGAAAGAGGAGAGTATAAAAATGTCTATAGTAGCAATGGAGGAAACCCTATTTCCAGTTAAAGAAGTTCCAGCGACATTTATGAAAGCTGAAGGAAAGAAAAGAACTTTAGTAACTGGTACAGGTCATAAATTCATCATAAGAGAAGATACAGGAGATGTATTATCTTGTATGACTGAAGAATATAAAGTTGTTGATAATAGGTCAGTTGTCAACAAAGTTCAAAAAGTATTAAGAGGTACACAAACAGAACTCGTAGAAGCCAAAACATTTTCTGGTGGACAACGTGCTATCTGGAAGTGGAACTTTCCTAAAACTGAAGTAAAAGTAAACAAAGGCGATTTAATTAATCCACAATTAATTGTTTCTAATAGTTATGATGGTAGCACATCAGTTAATATTATGGGTGGTGCATTTAGATTGGTTTGTTTAAATGGTTTAACTATTGGTAATGTATTGACTAGTAAAAAAGCAGTACATAAAAATAGTAACACTAGTATTGACCAATTAGAAGATAATATTTCTCGAACAGTAAGTATGTTAGTGGAAATCTTTGAAACAGAATTTCCTAATTTGATTAATACCAAGTTAAAGAAAAGACATATTATTGAAATGAGTAAACTTATGCCAAGTGTATACCTTGAAGAGTTTACTAGATATGTTTTGAATAACGATATGAATAATTATTGGGATTTATTGAATGCGGCTACATTTGTATCCACACATTCTACAAATCGTGATAGAGAATCTGTTCATATTATGGAGAATCAGATATATCCTACAATAACAAAATTAGCAAGAGCATAGGTTCCTAAAATGCATAAGGTCCCTGAGATTAGACCACTTGATAAAGACTAGCTACTGTACAGAAGTCGTATAGAGAACGTAGCACGACACTCTTTACAAAGTCTATTCTCTTGCTAGTAATTTGGGCGGTGATGGATTAGCCAGTAGACTCTAGAGTTTATAAACCGCCTAAATAACCAGGGTAGTATGTAAAGCCGTCACCGTGAGGTATTACTACCCTAAACCTTTGGAGATAAAATGAAATTAAATAGTAGAGAACAAGCGTGGCAACGTAGAAATGAAGGAACATTGAAAAAAGAATCGCATCCTTCATATAAGAAAATGCAAACAAAAAAAACCTTTGAAGAAAGACTAAAAAACTTTAAATTTGTAGACCCGTGGAGTGAGGAGGGTCTTAAAATAGCTGAAGAAAATGCACAAAAGTATGGACGTGCTTGGTGGATATTTCAAGGTTTACCTAGAAAATATGGAGCTACTTATCAATCTACTTGGATTGAACAATTTAGAGTAGAACACGTAGAGGAGGATGTATGACAAGTAAATTTGTATGTAAATCTTGTAAAAGCGAAAATGTTTCTCAAAGTGCTTGGGTAAATATTAATACAGAAAAACTTGTAGATTTTGTAGACGATAGCAGTTATTGGTGTGATAGTTGTCAAGAAGAAACAAGTCCAGAAAAAATATTTGATTGGAGAGAAGCTGAGTTTTATGAAGATGGTGTAGATAAATATCCTATCTCATATACACCAACGAAACAAGAAATACAAGATACAACACCTAATACTAGTTTTAGTATTAAACACGAAGGACATTTGAACAAAAATAATATAATTTTTCATACTAATAAATATCAAAAAATAGTAGAAAAAATAAAAAAAGTTGATGATAAATTAAAAAATGCTTGGAAGAAAAATAATGAAAGTAATAGATGATATTGGGCAAATTTACGACCCAACAAAAGTAAATGAAGATAAAAATATAGATACATTAATAAACGAACTTGAATTAAAAATCAAAAATCAAGGTATGATTACAAATGCAAGAGATGAGGAATTATTAAGTAATTTAAAGTCTATAAAAAATAATGAAAAGTGAGGAAAAAATGGAAAATAAAATGGAATTTGTATCTATTAAACTAAATTATAGAACAGATGAAAACGGAATTAGAATATACGATTATGATGAAATGAGAAATCAATTTGAACAGCATATGTTACAATGTGCGGCTAATACACAGGGTGATTTAGATGGTTGGTCTGATAGACAGGCAGATTATGCTATGGATAATATGACGGCTGATGAAGCATTCTTACACGCAAAGGAAATATTCTAATGATAAAAAGAGTCAATCGTAAATCTATGTTAATAAGAGAATCTGGTAGAAGTAGTGATTTTATTACACCTAGTTTTGGATACGGTTGCTTATTTAAATGTAATTATTGTTATATGAGAAGACACGTAAAGTCTGGTGTAACGATTGCTGATAATACAGATGATATAATAAAAGCTATTATACAACACAGTATTACACTACCTTACCCAAAAACACCAAATCAAACACACGAAACATATTATACATATGATTTTAGTTGCAATGAAGATTATGTATTACACGCAAAGTATCACGATTGGAAAAAGTTGTTTGGTATATTTAAACACAACAAACAGATTATGGGTACTGCAGCAACAAAATATGTAAACAATGACTTATTATCTTTCAACCCTTTACAGAAAGTTCGTATTAGATTTAGTCTAATGCCACAAGAGTTGTCTGATAAACTAGAACCAGGAACAAGTAAAATTATAGATAGGATAAAAGCTATTAATGATTTTATAGAAGCTGGTTATGATGTACACGTAAATTACTCACCAATAATAGTATATGAAAATTCTAAAAAAGCATATGCAGAATTATTTGACTTAGTAGATACGCACGTACATAACTTGTTTAAGCATAAAGTAAAGGCAGAATGCATTTTCTTAACTCATAACGAGGATATGCATAAGTTTAATCTTACAGAAGGCATAGAAGGCGAAAACTTATTATGGAGAAGTGAATTGCAAGAAGCTAAAACAAGTCAATATGGAGGTCGTAATATCAGATATAAACACGATATTAAAAGACATTATATAAACGCATTTCGTAATGCTATGAAACGACACGTTCCGTGGCAAGAAATAAGATACATATTTTAGGAGGAAAATATGGAAGAAACATTAAAACAAAAATACGATAGAACTAAGATGTGGTATGATTCAGCACAGAAATTACTTATGGGTAGAACTATTGAAAATGTATGGTGGCAAGAATGGGATGAAGACTATCCAGAAGAAGGAACTGGATTAGTATTTGTTACAGACAAAGGTGATGCATTCTTTGTAGGAATGGATGATGAAGGTAATGGTCCAGGTGCTTTACACATTGGTATGGATGAAAAACGTAGAAAACAATTCAAGAAAGAAAAATTAGTTAGTTCTTGTTTACCAGTAGGTGTAGAAAGCAATTCATCATATAGAAAAATGTGGTTAGAACTTCATGGTTTAGATAATAAAAGCTGGGATGAAGCTGGTCATACTGAACTAAAAGAGGTTAAAGATGATAGTTGAAAAAGATATGGTAGGACTAAAGACAAAAAGTGATAATCCAAAACATATATCTGAAGTAATATCTTATATAATAGATAACACTGATTTAAATACTTGTGATGAATGTGGTGTATTAGAATATTCAGATGATTTGAATTGGTGGGAATATATGAACGAAAAAGACCAAATGTTTTGGAGTCAACACAAAAGCGGTGATGCTTTATGTGATAACTGTTGGAGGGATTAATGATTAAGAAATATACATATGAAGAACTAATTGATACATCACAAGGAGATTATCCTTGGTGGACTACAGGTGAAACTCACGACGAAAGAATGTTTTATACAGCAGTTCATCATCAAATGATGGCTAATATGTGTTTAAATAATGAATATCATCCAGATTATGCTGGTGGGGTTATAGATAAATTTGTGTACAAATATTATGAAAATGCACACGATTTAATATATTGGAAAAGAAATGAAAGATGATTGTCCAACTATATTTCCATATTACGGAGGTAAGTTTTCTTTATCAAGACGACTTGTTACTATGCTACATAGTCATAAACGATATATTGAAGTATTTCTTGGTGGTGGGAGTATGTTCTTCCGCAAAAACAAAGCGCAAATAAATATATTAAATGACTTGCATAATGATATAATTAATTTGTATATTTCAGTTGCGGAGGATTTCGATAAATTTAGATACTATTGTAAACACATTTTGTTATCTAGAACTCTTCACGAAAACTTTAGAAAAGAGATACACAACACAACACTAACACAATATCCAGATTATAAAAGAGCGGCATCATACTTCTTTGTACTGAAAACTGCTTTTAACAAGAACCCATATTTGCCATTATCAAATGCGGCTAAATGGAATGATGCTATACTGGATGGCTTAGAAGCAAGTAGAAAAAAACTAAATGATGTATTTATTGAAAATATGGATTTTAGAAAGTTAATTGACAAGTATAAACCAAATAAAGATGATATGTGGTATCTAGACCCACCTTATTGGGCGGCTACAGATAGAAATGATTATTACATACATTCGTTTACAGAGCAAGACCATATAGACTTAAAACAAATCTGCGACAATATAGATAAAGGCGGGGGAAAGTTTATGGTATCTTATGATGATAGACCTGAGATTTGGGAAATGTATAGATATTACAATATTGATACAATATCAATTAAATATGCTGGTCAATTACATAGCGATGAAGAAAAGAATGAAATCGTGATTACAAATTATATACCAAAAAGACAACAACAAAGCTTATTTGATGATTAGGAGGAAATATGTCTGATAAGAAAGACTTTAAAGAACTAACTGATATGCACGAAATGCCTAAAAATGAAGAGGCTGAAATTGCAGTATTAGGTTGTATTCTATTAAAGGGAAATGAATTATTTGAACAAGCAAAAACACATATAAGAAACCCAGAAGCATTTTACACAGATAAACACAAAATAATATGGAACGCTTTTCATAATTTATACAAGAATGATACTGCAATTGACTTGGTTACAGTAAGCGGAGAGCTAAAGGACAATAAAGCAAATGTATCAATACATTTCTTGAGTGGATTAACAGATATGGTTCCACATACTCATCACGTTGAAGCATATGCAAAAGACGTTTGGATGAAATTTATACAACGAAAAGTAATTCATAGTTCAAGATTACTATTCAATGCAAGTATGAATAATAAGAAAAATGTCTTAGAAATTATTCATCAACACGAAAAAGCCATTGAAGACTTAAAAGATACTACACCAAACAAAACTGTAGAGACTGAAGATATTATTGGCGATACAATAGAAACATTGAAAACAGGTAGTAATCTAATACCATTTGGCATTGAACAGCTAGATAAAGCAGCAGGTGGTATGACTAGAAGTGAAGTTACAGTTCTTGGTGGTAGACCAGGACACGGTAAAACAACACTTGTGATAAATATTGTAAAACGATTATTAGAACAAGGCTTTAAAGTAATGTTATTTAATCGTGAAATGACTAATGTTGAGATGATGAAAAAGATATTAGTTATGGAGTTTCCAGAATTTAGTTATGAAAAGATTCGTAAAGCTGGAAACATTGATACTGAAATTAGTAAGATTGCATTAGCAAAAGAACGACTAGGTGAAAAATACAAAAATCTTATAATGCACGATGATTGTAAAACTCTTGCAGATGCTATGAAAGAGATAGCTAAAGAGAAACCAGATGTTGTTCTTGATGACTATATTCAACTTATTCGTACAGATAATAGTAGTAATAAAGATAGACGTTTTGAAATTGAAGATATTATGTTAGATTATAAGTGGATTTGTAAGAAAATCAATTGTAGTGCTATATTAGTATCTCAATTAAATAGGGAAATTGAAAGACGTATAGACCCTAGACCAAAACTATCAGATTTTGCTGAAAGTGGTGTAATTGAACAAACTGCTGAAGCGGCGTTCTTTGTTTACTATCCTTATGCGGTAGATGATAGAGAAAATGATAAATATGAGTCTGAGATTATTTGTCAAAAGGCTAGATATGGTCAATTAGGTAGTTATACTATGGGCTTCAATGGAGATAAATGTAGCGTTTACTTTGATAGAACAGAAGCTATTAGTGTAATGTCTAAGTATAAGGAATAATGAAAACAAAAAAACTATTAAGTATAGACCCTGGATGGAATGGAGCGATTGCTGTTTTTGAATACCATCGTAATCACATATACCTCCAATCTACCAGTAATTGTCCATCCTCCAGGGACGAAAATGATTTAGCAGAAGTATTTAAAGAATGTATGGGCGACTCTGTATCAACAACTCGTAATGAAATTGATATTAGTTCCGAATCGACACCTAAAGTCGTAATTGAAAGAGTATGGAGTCGTCCGTATGAAAGAGGTGCTTTTGCTTTTGGTAAAAACTATGGAATGTGGTTAGGTATAGCGGCTTCCTTTGGGTGTAAAATTATAAGAGTATTACCTAGAGAATGGCAACTTACTATTGGCGGAGGTAAAGAATCTATTCCAAAAGATTATCAAGAACGAAAAAGATATTTTAAAGAACTTGCACAAAATTGGGCAGGTGATAAACATAAAATTACGTTAACTAATGCAGATGCTGTTTGCATAGGCATACATACAGTACAGGAGATATTGTTTAATGAGTAAAGTAGGAAATGATAGTGAATTATATGCTGAGTATATGCAACAAAAAATGGATGATATTGAATACCAAAAATATCAAGAACAAATAGAAAAAACAAAATATAGAAAAAGATTTATTACAAACACTAAAACAGACTTAAAAGACTTGTATCGTATTAAGAAACAATTAGAAAACACAAAGTTTGATGCTTTCTTACATCCTGAAAGGTATCAAGATAAGAAAGACATTATCAAAAAAGTTGATAAAGTAATTAAACTTAACGAGTTCTTTATTAATCATCTTAAAAAATCATACAATTAAGTTTACGCACCAAGTAAACAGACAAATCTAGTGGATAGTTATATTAAAAATATTGTACAGACAAGGTTTATAGCTTATCTAATGCTTCCATTACAGCTTTATTATAATCATATCGCTGTACTTTTTTAGGTTCTTCTTTATCTGAACCATATAATTTTTGAACAGCTGGTTGTACAATTTGTTTTTTACGAGTTTCACTTCTAGGATATAATCCTAATTCACCCTGTAATAATGTAAAGCTATTAATTCCTTTAGACCATTTAGGTATAGTGTTAGTAAACAGACGATGTGTTTGTGTGTTTAATACTTTAACAGCTTCAGACATTTTTTCATTACCAGACAACTCAGACATATCTTGATATCCAGCCATAAATGCTAATGCAGAATCTTCATCCATATTATAGAATCCCATAATGTTTCCTATCGATACGGCGTCTGATACAAACGGACCACCAAATGTACCTATAATAGGACCTTTACCAAAAAATGCTCTTTTACGAGTTTCTTCATCACCAGCTACTACATCGTGATATGATTTTATTCTTTCCCAAGTATCATTTTGTACAAGGTTCCCTAAATCCATATTTAACAATGGAGCCATAACACCATTGATTGCTAAATAAGTTAATCCTAAACGATACATTCTCCAAGCAGGTTCACTATTCCATTGTTTAGTAAATACAGCGTCAGTACCATCTCTTACAATTTTTCTTTGTAGATTAAAAAAGTTAAATCCATAATGTTGAAACTGTGTTAATATTGCTCCTATTGGACCACGCATAATTTTTGCTTTTGCAAGAGGAGAATAATCAAAATGTAAATTTCTAGTAGCGGCATTACCTTCAGCTTCAGCTACTTTTCTTTTATATTCTTCAAATCTAAATTCATATTCAGTAGCATCGCCTTCTTTAAATATTTTTCTGTTTCTATCTTTACTATTACGTAATTCTTCTACAGTCTCTTTTCTACCTTCTCTTTTTAAATCTCTTTGTAATACACGTTCAAATCTATTTTGATACATTTGTAAATTAGATTCAATAGCTTTCCAAGATAATGCATAACCTATTTTAAATGTCCATCTACGATTAATATTATTTTCAACCCAAGTCATAGGTTTACCTAAAAGCTCAGCAGTCTTTTGTATTTGGTCTCCTATTCTATCACCCATAGACACATCTATAACTTCTTCATATGTTTTTGTTCTTTCGTTATATTCTGTACGAGTGAACTTCATACTACCATAAATATCTGTAATCTCAGGAAACAATACACCATTATTTTTTAGCCCTTCATTAATACGAGCCATCATATCTGTATCTTTATAAATTTCTCTAGCTTGTTTAATTCCATTTCCGCCAAACCAAATATAGTTAAATAAACTTTGTGTACTATTACGAACCGCACCTCTAATATTTAATCCTAACTTACTTGCAAACTCTAAACTGGTAATCATTCTTGATAGTTGTGTTCCCATAGTAGGATTTTCAAATCGTGTTCCTACAATATCAGAATAACTATCAGATACATAATTCTTTAAAAAGTTTAATTTTGCTTCTACTTGTTTGTTATCACCTCTTAATTGTGTTTCCATTATATCTTTCATTACATCCATATACTTTCTAGTATTAAATGCATTGTAATTAAATCGTATTGCATTATTAGCATATGATTGCATAATAGGAAATACATTATAATTAATACGCTCGTGCATTGGCGTAGAGTCTGTTAAGTTTCTATTAATATAAATGTTTTCGTTTAATACTTTTTCTAAATTATCTATAATATCTGTAGCTTCTTTTACTTGTTTAGGTTTACTTGCAAGAGCTAACTTTTGTGCCGCTTTAGACAATGAAGGAAATATATCTAAACTTAATACAGGAAAATATCCATTACGTTGCAAATCAGCATCTTTAAATCTATCTCTTACACTTTCTAGTTTTTGTATAGTTTCATTAAAACCAGGTAAATCTTTCATTATAGGATTGTTATTTTTTAATCCATATAACATATTATTAATACCTTGTATCATTAATCTTGTTGATTCTGGTTGTAATTGATTACGCCATACTTCTGCAGCCGCTTTGACATTATTAGAATATTGACCTGTTTTTAATAACTCGTCATATGTTTTTCTACTGTCATTTGCTGTTCTTTCTTTAGGCGCAGATGCTAGTTCGTGAAATTGTTGTAACACTTTTCCTTCACCTTGTTTCATAAACTCAGCTATTTCGCCGTGATACAATCTATCAGCTTCACCATCTTTTCCTTCTCTTCTTAATTTATTATATTCCCCATACAATTTTTTTAATTCTTTTTGTGCTTTAGTAAATTTTACTTTATCACTTACTTTAGCACCTTCAATTAATGCATCGCCTTTTAACAAACGCAAGATTCTATTTAGTCCTTCGTTTGACATAGAAGTTTGACCTTTCATAAACTCATTGGACTTTTGTACATCTTTAAACCAATCAGCAACAAATGGTATATCTTTATACAGCTCTTGTGGCAAATACATATACTCAGCAAACTTACCTCTTGTAGTGCCAACATTTTTTACAGTTCTATCTGTTAATCGTTTTAATAACTTTAATTCTTCTGTGTATGGTACTCGTGATTCACCATTAGTTACTTGATGTACTAAACGATTAAACATATCAGCAGAATGTGAACCAAATTGTTCAATTACTGGTTTGCTTTGAAAATCTTGTGCAATCTTTCTATACGCCATTGCATCTTTTTCTCTTTGTTCTGAGGGATATTTACATTCAGCCATTAACAGTTCCTCTTTAGTTCATCAATATGTCTATTAGCAACATCTTCTGGTTTTGCTTGTTCGTTTCCGTATTTCTTTCTACCAAGATTATCGACTCCATTATAACTACCTCCAGACATAGTATCACTAGTGTTGAATATACTACCTTTATCTTTTTGATACAAGAACAATGCATCGTCCATTTCTTGAGCTCTACGCAATCCTTCTATACCATTAAGTTGCATATGTCTACCATACATACTCATACGTGTAATTACGTGTGTTGGTAGTTGTAGTTCTTTACCATTGGTAATAATATCTCTAATCATACCTACACCAAACATACTTTGTAATCTACTATATTCATCTAACTTACTAAACTCCATTTGTTCTCTCATTTTACTAGCTGTGCCAGGATAGAATGCATCTACAAGTTCCGCTTTACTATGTCCTGTTGCAATTTCAAATGGTTCTACAAAGAATGAATGTTCTACATCTTTACCTGTAGCTTCATTTAATGCTTTAATATCTGTTTCTTGGTTATGTAGTCTATTGTATACATATTCATAACTACGACCAATTCCTTTGACAAATGCATCTACTTGCATTGTGTCAAATTTTACCATAGAAGCACTATTTGTTTGTGAGTCTATCATATATCCTAATCCTAGGTTAATAAACTTTTCTACATTTGTTGTAGTTGGTTTAAAGAAAAAACTACCATTATAATTTACAAGTCTTGAAGTATCCATTTCAGGTGTCATTAATCGCAACATAAACCAAGTTTGTTGTTGAGAATCTAATCCTTGTAAAAAACTATCTATCTGATTATAAAACCAATCTTTAATTTCATTTTCAGTACGCCATTTTACTTTATCTTTAGCAAAAAATTCTTGCCAAGCCGCATTATAATCTTTTTTGATTTCTCTAATTTTTGCTTCAATATATTTATATTGTCCTTCATTTTTAGAAAATCCTATTTCTGCACCTACTCTATATCCATAGAATCCAAATCCTTCCATAAGAGCTAATGTATTAATCATATCAGAATCTCTTACAGTATCTATCTGCATACCTTTGTCTTGTAGGTCTTTATCTACACGTTTTACAACGGCATCAAATTCTTCTTTTGTTAATGCATCTTTTTTAAGATTTGTTTTTTCTTCAAATACTTCTGATTTAATTCTAGCATTTCGAATAGCATCATAATCTTTATTTGTAATTGGAAATCCTTGTTTATCCATACCAGGTTTAAAGATTTTTAAGTTATTTAATATACCATCTTTTGCTTTTATTAATTTGTTAATTTGTCTATCATAATAACTATAAGAGTCATAATTACCTTGACCTTCAATACTAGCTTGTTTAGAACGTATTCTTTTTAGCTTGTCTATTCTATTTTGAATTTCATTTGCTACCTGTATACTTCTTGCATCATTTTTAAAATTATTGTTGAATTGTGCAATAGCATCACCCATATCATTAATTGGCATATTAGTTAATTCAGCTATTTCATCAGCAAAAGGTATAGTTTCTGATTTGTCTTTTCTACCTACAGGTCTAAACTGAATATTCTTCATATGCATAATTTCAGCTAATACTCTATCGTGATGCATAAAGTTTTCAGATGTTTTAGATGTATTTGTTAAACGAGCATCTTGTGCAAATCCACCAAAGTAGTCTATATCTTGACTATCCCATTTCTTTCCATTTAAGTTGTTTGCATAATATTGTGCACGATTCATAGCATAATTAAATTCTTCTGCTTGAGATACTAAGTCTCTCCATCCTACACTTTTAGATTCACCATCTTTATAAATCTTATTAGATAGTTTTAGTATTTGTTCGTATGGACGTATTAATGCTTTTGTAATAATTTCTTTGTCTTTAGAATCAATCTTTGCATTTTCTAATCTTGTAAGTTCAGATGTTTCTATTTGTTTTCCTTGTACTTTTTGTCTTGTAGTAATTAATTTTGCTTGTACAAAAAATCCGTCTTTTGCATTAAAGAATATATCGTCCATAATACTTTGCTTGTCGCTAAACTTATTACGATTATATCCATTTTCATAGTCAAGTATTGCTTGGTTATAATCTGCAATCTTTTGATATACTTTCTTTAAAGAAGCTCCTTGTCTAATAGTAATATATCTTTTATTTGCTCCTTCACCAAACTCAAATACTACACGTGCTGATTTACCAGTTTCACCATCAATAAATTTTTGTTTTCTTGTAGTTTGGTTACTTAAGAAATATTGTACAATTCTATTAGCATTCATTAAAGAACCACGTAGATACATAGCATTTTGTTCGTATGCCATATATTTTTGTATACTTTCAGCTTTGTTTTCTAATCCTTGATAATTCATCATACCAGCTTCTTTAGGCAGCGGTTGTGAATCTTGTATCATTTCACGACCTTTAACATATTCACTTAATGTGTTTTTATTTGAGTTCCACCAATAGTTTACGGTATCAATATCAAAGTCTCCTTCAGCCGCTCTTTTTACATCTACACTATTTAAATTAAACTGATTAGACATATCTTTACTTAAGAATCCTTTTAACCCTACTACCATTACACTACTTGGTTTTGTATGTGGATTACGTTCTACAGCTAATGCTACTTGATATTCACCTTTACCTTTACCTAGTTTATATACCGCTTGTTGTAAATCATTTAATGAAGAGTTTTGATTAATACCTTCTTTTTCTAACGCTTCTTTAATTTTACTATTTTCTGAGGCAAATACATCTATCACTTTATCATAATCACCTTTAACTCTTTGAATTAAATTTACATTTTCATTTTTCCAATCAATAGGTTTTAAACCATCAAGATATGGTATTTCAGCTTCACCAAAATTATAAATCTTTTCACCGACAACTAATGTATTCTTTAATCGTTCACCGCTATATATATCTTTTACGCCAAAGTCTGTTGGAGATAATACCGCATTACCACCTACAGTTTTAATCTTAAACAAATCATCAACTAGATTGTTTTTAATCATATTTTCCCATTGTCTAGTCATAATAGTTGGTAATACATTATTACGAGCAAACGCTGCCATAATACCTTCACTAGATAACATCTCTTGTCCTAAGCTTAATCGTGTTTCTGCACGTTGATTCATTAAACTTTTAAAATATGCTTTTGTCCAATTAGATTTACTTGGGTCTTTAAAGTCGCTAATTGCTTGTTTAATTTTAGTTACTTTTGGTTCTACA
>Ga0181591_10000341_pt1 | contig 35513 bp, 59 predicted proteins | sample 071ome_33_FD_133757 | JGI IMG/M metagenome (GOLD analysis project Ga0181591, IMG submission 133757) | Coastal salt marsh microbial communities from the Groves Creek Marsh, Skidaway Island, Georgia - 071412AT metaG (megahit assembly) | ecosystem: Environmental > Aquatic > Marine > Intertidal...
AGACTACGGCACACTCTGTAGTTTTAAGGTTATACCCCTTTAGTTTTGCTCTAATTAGGAAGTCATCATCTTCACAAAAGAAGGGATCAAAAGTAAATCCATCGAATAATCCCACATCCATAAAGACCGACTTATAACCTGACATGAAAAATGTACCACCATCAACTAATACATCATTATGTTTCACCCGATCAACATACTCATTAAACATTGGGTAATTGAAATCAAAAAACGATCTACCAAGATCTAACAATACCTTACCGGGTCTTTTATGTCCCTTAAAAATTGGGGGTTCAATTGTGGTGTAAGTTAAAAGAGTCTTTTCATCGATTAGACGAGATAGGTTTTCTAAAAAGTTCTGACCAATAACCATATCATTATGGATTAGAACTAATTTTTCAGTATCTACTAATTTGATGGCGGAGTTGTAATTGTCAGAAAAGGTTAGTTTATCATCGTCATGTATAAATGAAAGGTAATCATCCTCTAACGACTGTAACCATTCTAACGTACCATCAGTTGAACCACCACTACTTATGACCATTGGTGCTTCGGGGTATATATCTCGTATTCTATTATAACAATCTTTTGTGTAGTCTAAATTATTGTAGACTGCAAGTACTAATGATATATCCATAATTATGATTGGAGGTCGTCGTATAATTTATTTTGTCTCTCCTGTCTTTCGATGGTTTTAGGGTGGATTAGAGAGTAGATCTCATCCTCAGGTAGGTTGGTGTAGGTATTGAAGTTAACTAACCTCTCATGCACCTTACCGTACCATCTTATTCTACCTTCTTTCTTCCATATACGAGTTTGGTAATCAGGGAAGTTAACCCAACCTTTCTTATTGGTCCTCCAACCCCACTTTTCCACATGTTCTTCAGTTAGTCCATCGACAGTATTAACTCTCGGAACTAAAAACACCTCATTCTTAGGGTTGACCAATATAATCTCAGGTAAGACCCTAATTAAGTTAGGGTGTGGTATTTCATCTGCATCTATTTGGAATATGTAATCACCTCTACAGTAATCAATTAAATTATTTTTCCATTCACCGAAATGACCGTCGAAATAACCCCTCCACATTTGGAAGTTCGGTAATTTATTATACCCTACCAACCAATCAGCAATTTCTTTAGAACCGTTCTTTTGGTCAAAAAGAACCACAATCTCATCTATCGGTCTTTTGTTCTCCAATAAGAACTTTACGAGTCTTTGGATTTCCTCAAACTCATTACATACGGTTATTGCGTAACTAATTTTCATTATAGACTTAAAATATAATCTCTTAATTTGTCTTTAGGTGACCAACCAAGTCTTTGTAGTGTGTCGTCATTCTCTCTACGAGTTTCGAGATAATTTCCGTTTTGGTTTGGTAAGTTAACCTTTTCTAAATCACCGAATCTCTCTTTAAACATCTCAAATACTTCGTTTATTGAATAATTCATACCTGTACCAAGTTCCCACGCTTCATTGTGAGACTCGTTACCCATACCAATCCTAACTAAACCATCTACAATATCATCTACGTGGGTAAAGTCTCTACGTTGTTCACCGTCTGAGACAATGGTGATTGGTTTACCTGTTTTGATCTGATGTCTCCAAATCCCGATTACCGCGGCCCACTTACCATCAACCAATTCGTTTGGTCCGTAGACATTGTAAAAACGAGCAATCTCGAAGTCACACGAATAAGTTTTCCTATAAAGTCTGAAAATATCTTCACCGAGTTTTTTGTATGTTGCATAAGGTGAATCTTCGGGGTTGTGCCATTGGGATGATGAACCTGCGTAAACCACTTTAACTTTATGGAATTTAGCCCACTCGGCTACGATCTGACAACACTGAGTATTAGACCTAAATGTCTCAACGGGATTATCAAATGATGGTTGTATTCTTGATAATGCGGCCAAGTGGAAACAAAGATCAAATGAACCGTTTAGTTCAAATATGTTTTCCACGTCTGTATAGATATAAGTACAACCCTCCACCTCATATTCTTTTAAACCTGTGGATAGGTTATCAATTGATGTGAGTGTGTGACCCTCACTAATTAATCTCTTAATTAAATTACTCCCTATAAATCCATTACCACCTGTAACTAATATTTTCATTCTTTTTCAACCTTCTTTAATTCGGGTAAAACCAATTTTGTTTTTGTTGGTTTTATCTCCTCTTTTATCGATAAACCTTCAAAAATCATTTTTAAATCTTCTGTGGTTTTCTCAAGTGAGAAGGATTTCATATTATCTTCTCTTAATTCTTCCGATCTCTCTAAGAAATCATCATATTCTTCTTTTACTACTTTTAAAACTTCAACAACCTCATTGTAGTTGGCGGTAAACCATTTCGAACTTTTCATTATGAAGTCATCACTTGCACTTTCATGTACTTCAGTCAACTTACCACCCAAAAGAACCGCCTTGTTCATTGGTAGGAAGTCCTTATGTCCTGACCAATTTGAGGCGATGACAGGTTTACCTGACATGGAGAATTCTAATAATGGTCTACCAAAACCTTCACCCTTTGTTAATGTTACCATTGTCTTTACCTTAGGGTGATTATACAGATCATTCATTTCCTTATCCGTCAATTGACCGAAAAGTAGGTATATGGATGGTGGGTTAGAATAAGACTGTGTAATCTGTTGAATTTTTTTTCTGAAGTATTCCCTTTGTTTTATCGAGAAAGTAGCTCCTGAGGTCTTTAAAATCAATGCAGGACGATCCTCACCCTCTTTAAAAGACTCACAGAAACATTTAATCAACATACCAACGTCTTTTCTGTCCTGACCGATATCACCTTTTAACCAATGACCAACAAAAAGGAATGCAAAATCCTCTTCAATATTTAACTCAAGATCCGATTCCGTTTTATAGTAGGTAGATAGATCAACACCCTCATGTAAAATTTCTATGGGTGTGGTTATCCTATGTTGTTTTATTAATTTACCTGTTACTTTATCGGTTTCATTGTAAACGGTTTGAAGTAAAACATCACGAGAAAAAGTGGATGTTGTAATTACTTTGTCCATTCTATTAATCCCATCTACCCACGATTTAGGTGCCGCTGTTGTCTCGATACCAGCGGTGATACCTATGTTATATTTTCCTTTTCTTTGGAATTCGTTTGGTACGGTGACCTGAACATAAATTTCGGGTTGTTCATCTAATGAAGTAACAATACTTGATTCAACCCATTGATGGAACAAATCGTTTTCAGGATCTAATGCAGTCATTGGAGTATTCCCCCAATTACAACTATCTATTTTAATATCGAATAAATCTAAATCGTATAATGATTTTAGAACATCCCTTGAATGTGATCCGTAACCACTTAGTGTTTTAATCGGTCCTCTAAATAATAGTGTTCTCTTCATTATGTTATTTTATATAAATCAAAATTATTTTTAGGTTCCCACTTATTAAGTGCGGTTTCAATACCTTTAACCATAGACTCACACATAACTTCACTTGAGAAGTTTTTAATCATGTATTCCCTACCTGAAAGTCCTATTTGTTTTCTTTTATCTCTACCCATCTTATGTATTTTTCTAAGTTGGGAAACCACATCATAGTGGTTGATACGATCATCAAAAATATAAGGGGTTGAAGGAGAACCATTTAATGTTATAGATTTTGGCCAAACGGGTAGAACCCAACTACCCCATGTTAAATTCTTAGGTAGTTTTTGTTCATCATGAAGTGATCCTATTTTAATGTAATCTTTTTCTTTAATCAATTTTCCGTTCGTCTTAAAACCACATTGATCTTGTAGACCACCGGTAACATTTAAAATTATTGGTGTCCCTGACATGACCGACTCGGCGGTTGTTAAACCGAAACCTTCGTTGTTTGCAATGTTAATTGTACAATCAACCATATTATAGATTCTATTTAACTTCTCTTGATCGAATTTGTCATTTGTAAATTTCACATCATAGTCAGGACATAGTTCATTCACCACTGCAACTAAGTCAGTACCATTCTTATCTACTGACGCAGTGTGCATCAACAACAAACATTTATCTGACTTATCCTTAGATAATGTGTCACAGAACATTTTATAGGAGTATATAACATCCGCCGGTTGTTTCCTCTTAATGTTTCTGTTGTTATAAAAAAGTATGAAGTCATATTCTTTATCGCCGTGGATATATTTCCTCATTTCCTCATCCTCACCTTCAAGAGGTTTGAAGACGTTTTTGTTGATGCCATGAGGGACATAAGATATCTGCCAATCCTTTAGTTGATTATGTGTAGTTTCCCTATTGGTCTTACCGACCCTATGTACGATACCGTAGGTTTGTTTAGATATACAACCTAACCAATCACAAGATTCATAATAATCTCTATTATAATAAGGGTCAGGTAAATCATCCCATATGTGGTAATAGAATATAGGTACTCTCTGTCTTATCTCATGTTCATTATCATACAACCACTGCCAATAGTGAGGGTCAGTAAAATGTAATATTGCATCAGGTTTCTCAATATCAATAAGTTCTCTCAACCTTACGATATTCCCATAACCGTTACTCGGGTATATTTTAACATTGGCATCTTTAATACCTGTCTTCTCCCTAACATCAGCGTTAAGGTCAACTACCTTTCCATACTCAGGGTGTTTTATTGCGGCACCTAATTGAACCCAATCAAATTTGTCAACTGTTCCAATTACAATTTCACGAGACATCGTTGCCACTCCCGATGTCATTCTCATATCATCAGATAGTAGTAATATCTTCTTCTTCATCAATTAAAATCTTGATCCACTCACAGCCAAAACGTCGTGATTATCAATCATATCTTTGAAATCTTCGTTGGTGTTGTATAGGTCCAACGACCTGTTTACTAATTTTTGGAAATTCACACCATCCGTCTCGATGGTATTGATTCTAAATTGTTTGTACGTATTCTCAATCACATTGACTGTGGTGAGTTTTGTTTTTGCTTTACTCATATTAGTATATATTTCTATATATATCTTATGATACTAAAAATAGCCACTCAATATAAATTGGTGGCCATTTATAGAGTCAATTCGTGATTCTCGAATTACGAATTCTTAACTTCTTGTACCGTAGCCACGATTGGTTGTGTACTATCCTGTTGGTTAGTGGTCGTGGTTTGTTGGTTAGTAGTTTGTTGAGTCTGATTTTTCTTTTTGCATCCGCATCCCATAATAAAAGTGTTTTAATTATAATTATTTGGTTTATCAAAAAAAATATTTTATCTTTGTTAAAGTATAACGAATTTTATTCTTAAAATCAATAGTTATGAGCGAAAAACTCTATGTAAGAAAAGTTGAGAGGTATACTCAATGGGAGGCATCCACTCCTGTGGTAGTAGATGTCGAGAAACTTAGAAAGTGTGAACCACCTTATGAAGGTAATTCACCTGAAGAACTTTTGGAATACCTCCAAGAGAACGTATATAACAATTACGATTGGTACGAAAACGATACCAATAAAGAAGTGTACGGTGAAGATGATGCATTTAACTTATCGTTGGAAGAGTTCGATTCAGAAGTTTACTCAGATACTCGAGAAAAGTTTGAGGATTCGTGGATTGAAGTGGGTGTACCTAATGAAGAGTACAGAAAAGTTGGTAGATTTGAATCTAAGGCAGATAACATGCCACGTAACGATTGGTAATTACGAGAATAAATGGCGAATTATTTAAAATGTGTGGTTGAAGTTCACGGTAACGAGGAAACCATTAAGAAACTTGACGAAATGTTATCAACTGTTAAAAACGGTGATGTAACATCTTTCGCACAAACATTCTACGATCAAGTAGATGTTACAGAAAATGACGGTGTTTTAAACACATGGTCAATAGATAATTTAGGTCCTAAGTGGACGTACTTAGAAGATATCATAGGTGATGGTAATTTCATTACTATTTCGGCGTGGTATCCACCGACTAAGTTCTTTACACATTTGTATAAGATGTTGTCTGAAACTGACCCCGACTTATTTATTGAGGTTGAGTATGAAGATGAATCGTATGATCCAATCGGTGCACTTGTGATTAAAAAAGACAAGGACGGTACACCATGTATGTGGCAAGAAGAAGATGAAATGGAGGACCCAACCGCCGAAATGGATTGGGATGATGAGGACTATGATGAGACTCAAGAGAACTTCATGGAATCCATCTATGAACGACAACAGGAGTTGAAGAGAGAGTGTCACGACCTCGTCGAGACCGACGGTGAACCAATTTAATTAGAAACCCTCACGAAAGTGGGGGTTTTTTAATTACTAAGATATTTATTAGTAAAAAGATATTATGGCATCGATTAAGTACACATTATACTTTGATGGTTGTGACACAATAGTGATCGACAGATTTAAAAGTATATTTGATTATGTTGAGGGTGATAACTCATTTAAGGGGTTTTATGAAATCATTAATAATTTGTTTGGGACCACCCATTCAGAAGAGAATCATCCCGATCAAGAATGGATAAACAATAATGTTGGTGTATCAACACTTAACGGTAAAATTGAATTTATCGATATCGACAGTGATACTGTAAGTTTAACAATCGTTTCACCTAACGAATGTATACCATTTATACAATCCTTAATTCAAGACATCAACTTAAATTATAAAGATGATGTAAGAATTAGTGGCGATTACGAATCATTTACTTTTGAAACATGTGGTGTTATAGTTGGTGGGGATAACCGAGAGGTTGTAAAACACGTATTCGATATGACAAATTACGATGTTTCGGAAATGGTTGAGAATTCACAGGCACTCATCAATTGGGGATCCGACCTATTCGATTTTAGATCTCTAAAATATTCAGAGTTTTTGGCCTCTTAAATTTTATTGGACTTTAAGATTTTTTTTCCTTATATTTTAGTAAGTGTCACATCACTACTGAATGATGGAAAAAGAATTTGAAATAGTAAGAACAGTCTACAACTCTAACGAAGAGGTTATAAGTAATATAATGAACCTCTATGGTATAGAACGATTTGATTTAGATTGTACCTATTCTAAGGGTAAGTTTTGGAAGGGTTTACCTGACCCAACACATAAGACAGATCTCATTCCACATTTTGACAATGTAAAACAAGCGGATTCCGAAGATCTTCCGTTTGAGGATTCGTCGTTAAATTCTATTATGTACGATCCCCCATTTATTATTATGGGTAGAGGTAAAAAATACAAACACGATCTTAATGAGAATAACTCTAAGATGGCCAAGAGATTTGAGGGATACGGTACATATAACGACCTAACGTCTAATTACTATAACACCCTTAAAGAATTATATCGTATTTGTGATAAAGGTGGTTTTGTTGTCATGAAATGTCAAGACACCGTATCGGGAGGAAAACAATACTTTTCACACGTTCATGTTATGAATATGGCATTAAATGTGGGATTCTATCCGAAAGATTTATTCGTATTAACATCTAATGTTAGGATGAACTCATTCAATGGAACCAAGTGGAAAAAACAACACCACGCAAGAAAATACCATTCTTACTTTTGGGTCTTCCAAAAAGTTAAACCGAAATTTAATTATGAATTTGAATAGTAGGGATTGATCTTATCTCCAACTTTGAAATCCTTACATGTGCCTGAGGGAAATTCAATAACATGATCCCCAATACCTGAATACCTTTCAGGACAATCAATGTCACATGGTTGGCAATCGTGATGAATTCTACTAATCCTATTGTTGTTGACAAACATAATGTCAAGAGGTATTAAACACTTTCTCATCCAAAAACGATGGTGACCTTTACCCATGTTAAAGACCATACAACCATTTAGTTCTTTACGACCCATCATACCCTGTTTTATTTGTTCAGGTGTTGTCATGTATTCTGCGTCAAATACTTGACCATTTACTAATACTCCCATACCAATAATTATTTGACAATGATAATTAATTTCTGTATATTAAGTAGTAATGAGAATAAATGATCTTTTGATTGGTATGGGGTTATTCGCGATAGCACATACCCTAACGTTTTACCAACTTAATGGGCAGTTCATATCTAAGTGGTTTCAGAAGTATGAATGGTTAGTTATTGGGTTCGGTGCAATATTATCTATATTTTATGTATGGGGTACGAAGTATGCCGTTTCAGGTACGGGGGGTTTACTATGGCCCGCAAGGTTTATAGGGTTCGGGATAGGAATGTTACTCTACGCGGTGTTAGTGAACTACCATTTCAGTGAGGGTATAAACATAAAGACTATGATAAGTCTATTATTGTGTTTGACTCTAATTTGTATTCAGGTCTTTTGGAAATGAAAAAATGGAAGGTTGACATAACGAACTTTGAGTATACAAAATATAAAGACGTACACCAAGTACTAAACCCAAATTACGCAGATCTAAGAAGAGAGATTATGTGTTTTAATGATGAAATTAAATGGGACGGTATGTGGACTCACTACGATGCCATTGAAAGACTCTCCAAGGGTTGGGTTCTAATCGGATTATTTGTTAATTATCAGATCAAAGGTTGGGTTTGGTTGGACACCAATAAAAAATTATTATGTAATCTATACGTAAATAAATCACATAGAAATTTCTATAATGCAAAGAAACTTGTATTAACTCTGATGGGTGTTGCCCATGAAATGGGACTCACGGAAATATATGCGGAGAGTGATACTTGGAATGATAAAAGTGAATTAATAGCAATAAAAACAGGTTGGGAATTACAGAATGAACATTAACGAAATTGATAAAAAATACCAAGAACTATTAGTTGACATTATAACTAACGGTAAGGATAAGAAAGACAGGACCGGTACAGGTACTCGTTCTGTTTTCGGTCGTCAGATAAGACATCACATGCGAGATGGTTTCCCACTTCTTACAACAAAGAAGATGGCAGTCAAAACTATGATGACCGAATTGAAGTGGTTCTTAAAAGGAGATACCAACATTAAGTATTTGGTGGATAACGGATGTAACATTTGGAATGGTGATGCATATAAAAACTACAAAAATGGTATTGCGGAAGTTGGGTTATTTGACAACCTACTCACCCAAGAAGAATTCATTAACAAAATTAAAACCAATGATGAGTTTGCTAAGCAATGGGGTGAGTTAGGTCCTATCTATGGTAAACAATGGAGAGATTGGACTGAATACTATGTTGAGAAATTAAATGGTGGCAATCCTATTATAGTTGAGAGAACTAAAGACCAAATCGAAAACCTTATCAACGACCTTAAAACAAATCCGGATTCTCGTAGACATTTAGTATCCGCTTGGAATGTTGGTGATATGGATGAAATGGTTCTACCACCGTGTCACTACGGATTCCAAATTTACACAAGGGAATTGAATTTAGATGAGAGAATAGATTACTATAATGGTGGTTCAGACCCACTTAACAGGTCTTCGGATTATTTTGATTGGCACATGGACGTATACGATGTTCCTAAAAGGGAGATTTCATTGATGTGGAATCAAAGAAGTGTGGATACTTTTTTAGGGTTACCCTTTAACATTGCATCTTACGCAACACTGTTAATGTTACTTGCAGAAGAACTCAATATGGTTCCCGGTGAAATCATTGGTAATCTTGGGGACACCCATTTGTATGTAAATCATTTAGATCAAGCACAAGAACAGATTGATAGGGACCCCCACCCTTACCTACCAACATTGAAGTTAAGTAACGTAGACATCCTAAATGGAGAGTTTGACTATGAAGTTCTACATTACCATTCACACCCACCGATTAAGGCACCACTGAGTAATTAAAATGCAGTTAATAACCACACACCCAATTAAAAAATCCGACTTAGGTTTTCATGCCAACCTTTTCGGGGGTAAACTATTAGCATGGTTGGATGCCGCAGGAGCGGCGTATGCAATGGAAATATGTGACACACCGAGGATGGTCACTGTGATGATTGATAAGTGTATTTTCAAGAAACCCGCAAGGGAGGGCCAACTCATAAAAATATACGGTAAGGTGGTTCACGTTGGAAACACCTCCATTACCTTCTATTTGGAGGCAAGAGCTCATAATGTTTATTCGGGACAACAAACTGTTATACTACAAACTAACATAAGATTCGTTAGGATTGATGAGAATGGAGATCCTGTACCAATATCAGAAAAAGTCAAAAACAAATATGGATTACAATCAGAAATTAAACCAACTGAGAAAGAAGATTGATGAGGTAGATGATGAGATATACTCATCAATCTTAAGACGTAGTTTACTAACATCATCCGTTGGGGAACTTAAAAAAGAACATGGTGTCACCGAGATGTGTGAGACTCGACGAAAGGAGATATACGATAGATTAAAGAATAAATGTATTGAGGATGGTTTACCTGTTTCATTAATAGAATCCATTTATGATATCATATTCGATCAATCAATGTTAGAACAAACCCTTATTATATATGATAAGTGAAACAATCGACCTACACGGTATGAGGAGAGAGGAGGCGTTCCTATATGTTGAGGACGAACTTTTAAGAAGATCTAATTTAGGATCATTCGCAATAACCATCATTACCGGTAACAGTAAAGCAATGAGAGATGGTGTAATTAAAGTGTGTGATAAGCATGGGTTTGATTATGTCGTCCCAAGTTATAATATGGGACAACTTAGTGTGACCTACTTATCGATCTAATTATTTCCCCTGTCCTCTATATTTCTTCTTGTAGTTTGAAGAGTTTTTAAGTTTAGAAGTCTTAGTCTTTGCATGGACTCCCGGTCTCTTTCTACCACCTTTAGAACGAAATGCTGAGTTTGATATAATCTTAGCCATTTAAATAATAATATCCCATAAATACTCCCTATTTTTTAGAAGGAACACTACACAAATATTTTTTTTTCCTCTACATTTTAGTAGATGGAAAGAGTGTTCACTCATACACAAAAAAGGAAAACAGATAAAGGTAAATGTCTCGAAGAATGTTCGGTTAACATTTACTATTATAACGATGCGCTATTAATTGATATTAAATATAATTTCAGTTACAGTAGACCACGTGATAATGATCAGGAAGAGTATGAATTATCACGAAATGTAGAGACAGAACACTCCATTGAATTAAATCTTTTGAACGCTAACTTCCACGTGTATTCTGTCACAAGAAATAAAGGTTTCTTGGGTGAAAGTAAAAGTCCTTATGATAGGAAGTTTAAGAATAAATTCACTCAACTTGCGGACATCACATCTATAGGTTTCTTCGGTGGATGTAAAAAGGGTACTAAATCTTGGGGAGTTAGGTATGAAAGAAAGATGGACGAGGCGTGGGAAACGATACGATCAATCATCCAACCAAGAATCAAGAATACCTATCTACAATCAAAAGGGTATCATAAAGTTGAAATAGATCGTTTATACGATTTAATTGTTGACTACCACTTAGATACTAAAAACATAAAGGGACATGACTTAATCTACTTAGATATCCAAGAGGACTACCCAAAGAGTAAATACCTGAAACTAAATGATCGTAAGTACATACCTTCAGTATTAGACCAATATGGTATTAAAACCAAACAGTTTGTTAGTTGGTTGAGCGGTGGAAGTGAGGGTATGCCGATTATAATTAAAACATTGAATTACCTGTGTAAATTATTTGGGGATAACTACATAGACCACATGAATAAAATTGATTGGCATTTACACTGTTATAAATCTCCTCCAACGAGGAGAGTTCACCCACTTAAGAACGAGACTGAGAAAAGAAACATGGTTAAACTTATTAATCAATGGGAAGAGGAAGGTCTCCGACTCACTAACGACTTAAGTATGGACGGTAGTTTAGTCACATCCTTATACAACCTTTTCGAGTTGAGAAATAAGATAGAGAAGAAGGGTATTGAACTTAAATTTACCGCAACTACTGATACTGAATTAGACATCCTTTATAACGAGTGGGAATCCTTAAGGAAATATCTACAGAAAGGTTATAAGTTGAGGTACTCATTCCCCCAAGAATTTATCGATTACATAGAGCAACCCATTAAAGTTGGTGACGTGATTTACCAACCTACAGTTCTTAAAGAGGAGGGGGAATTTAAAGTCGAGGGACATATAATGAAAAATTGTATGGGTAATCAATTTAATCATGGTGTCGCATCAATATTCATATCACTAAGAAAGGGTAAGAAATGGGTCGATGTCCAATATCGTAAGGGTGAAAAGACAATGTCATATGGTAAAGCCAACTCACCTGTACCATCTGACTTTAATGGTGCAGTAAACGTACTTACAAAAAGGATGAAGAAATACAAAGAAATCAAATGGGTTAAGGAAAAATACGATTTGATTTAGTCGAATTTTTTTCATATATTTTAGTATGCAAGAAAAAGAATCAAAAACTAATTGGCACTTTTGGATGAGTATGATCAAATCATTTATTCGAATGGGTGCTGCGATGTATTTAATGATGTCATCCTTTTTTTGGGCGGGGGCATTATTTATTGTTGCCGAGATACTCGGAGTATTAGAAGAAATTTAATATGGTAGACATTACAGAAACAGCGTTAGAAAAACTTATCTCATTAATGATGGAGGGTGGTATAACACCTGAAACACATAATTTACGTGTTGGGGTAAAAGGTGGTGGATGTAGTGGACTGCAATATGAAATGGACTTTGACGATGTGATCAATGAAGGTGATAATGTTTTCGATCTTGACGCAATTAAGATTGTAGTTAATAAACCATCACTACTTTATTTGGCAGGAACTGTCTTAGATTATCAGGGTGGACTGAACGGTAAGGGATTCGAATGGATAAACCCAAACGCATCAAGAACCTGTGGATGTGGTGAAAGTTTTAGTCTATGAGTGACAAACCACAAAAATATCCTGATAATATAGTTTGGAACGAAGAGGAGGGGTTTAATGCGAGTAAACTTCCATACGCATCTAACGTTGGTGCACCCGCAATTAAAATGGATGATGTGGGTGGATGGAAAAGTAGACAAGTTGTTAATGTCAACCATCAAATCAAAACAAAATTTGAAGAGTTAAGGGAGGAGTATAATAAGTTGGTTGATGAATACAATTGGAATCAACTTATCTATAAATCTAAGTATTCTTTCACCCCCGTAATAGGTCATATCTATCATCTTTACATGAATAAGAAGGATGAAGTATTCCTGTCCTTAATAAGTCCCGATGAGTGGAACCAACAGTTCGTAGGTTCATTCCAATTAGATTCCACAGAAAAATGGATTAAAGTTTCTTAAAGGATATTTATCTATATGTTGATATCCGAAGAAATCAAACGTATAAGTCAATTAATGGAAGTTAAGTCCGTCAATCGTCCTGACCTACAGGGTGAGATGGATGAAATCCAAAGAGTAACTCAATACCTTAATAGGGAGGAAGGTTTCCACGTTAAGGTGAATGAGTTAGTTGATCTATTCGATAAATCAACAGAATCCACCTTATCTGATGATGTATGGTCTAAATTAGAAAACACCGAATCAAATGAAATTAAGAAGGGTGATATGGATTCAGTCTACGACGTGGCAAAAAAGTATAATAAAAGTAATCCCGATAAATTAAAATCTAAGTTTGAGGATGGTACATATAAAAGACCCCTCATTCTCAAGTTTGATAATAGATATCATTTGGTTGCGGGGAATACAAGATTATGTACTGCAGCCGCTATGGGTATAAACCCTAAGGTTTTTATTGGTGTTCTAAGTACAGAAGATCAAATGGATACCGATAACAATTCGGATAAATAAAGTATTTATATATAAAAGAATTCCATGGAAGAGTTAAGTAAGAAAGATATTTTAACATTAATCGGTGAAAACCTCACCACGGTTAGACATGCGGGGTATAAAGGATTCGATGAGGGTGTTGATTTAGAGGAGATGCCTCAGAAACCCGAAGACTTCCCAAAGAACGCACCTGACCCAACTAAACCAACAAAAAGATCAAAAGGTGTTGTTCCTAAGTGGACAAGATTATATGAAGCCGATGAAGAAGGTAAATTAGTTGAGCACGTAGGTTGGTACCATTTCGATCAGGCGAATGAAATTGCCACACCAATTATATTCACATGTGAATGGGATGAAATGATTCAAAGACATCCTGATTTAGTAAGTAAATTGAAGGAACAGTTTGGTGAAGTCAAATTTGCCAATGACGTATGTCCCGCATATGAGCCGGGTAGGAAGAAAGGTAATTTAGTTATACAACCCATACCGGGTGATGAGGGGTCAACCATGGACATTGAGGGTAACCCATACATTCCGAGTGAAGAAAAGGTAACTTACACAAGAGAGAAAATCAATAGAACTTTTAATGGAATATTAAAAGATGAAATCCAAAATGATCAAGATTTAATAAATGGTTTAAAGAAATTGAGTTTACCTCAAATTGTTATTGATGATACTAAACACAGGAATTCTTATAGTACCGTCAATAATGATGAGATATCTTTTCAATCACATAACATCCATTTATATGAAACACAGAAACAATTCATCAAGGATGTTACTACGGCTGTTAGAACAAAGGATTTAGATCAAATCCCAACAAAAGATAATAAATCATTAAGAAGGTTATATAATACAAGATACACTAATTGGTCTAAAACAAGATTTACTCAATCCTCGGGTTATGGTAAAACACCTGTTTTCCAATTAGATCAAGGTGATTTCCCCAATGATAAAACTTTTGAGGTTATGGTGTCATCTGATGTTAAAATTACGGGTAAGTCAACGAACAAAAATGAAAATGGGGAGGTTACCCAATGGCAATGGGATATCGAATACTTAGTGGAATACGCTAAGAAAGCACCAACAGATAGGGTTGCAAGAAAAATGATTAAAGATGGTGAGATTAATAAGACGGTTGTTGTTGATTTAAGTGAACCTAAGAAGTTCGACGGAGAAACGGAATTAAGTGATAGCGGTAGGATTGTTGGTGGGGACACCGGTGATCAACACCCATTAACTGATATTAACATTGTAGAAGGTTTAAAACAAGTTATTTCAGAATTTAAAGAAGAATTATTAAGTACTAACCCAACAACATCTATTAGAAGGGCAGTTACTAAAATTGAAGATTTAGGTGGTGAAAGAGCATTAAGAACAAGACCACAATTAAACGAAGACGACATTAGAGATTTAGTAAAGAAAACAATTAGGGAAAATAAATAACAAAAACCACCTAAAGATTAAAACCCGACCATGTGTCGGGTTTTTTTTATACCATAATTTATTTGACAAATATTAAAAAATTACGTATATTGATATCAAAACCGTAAATAATGTTAAGTTTTCTTAGAGAAGAGTGGATAAAGAACCCAAAGTATTCAAAATGGAGTGGTAGGAGATGTACCTATCATAAATGTGAATGTGATAAACCTAAATTGGTTGAATTGTGGGACCAAGACAGTTGCATTAGAGGAAGGATTGATACGATTATTTGTACGGTTTGCGATAAAGTAAAAACATTCTCTATTATAAGATGATCACAATTTTTGAAAACTACGAACAAATGTCGGAGTACACCGCATCTTTAGTTGCGGAGGAAATAACGAACAACCCTAAGTCACGTTTAGGTTTACCCACGGGATCAACACCGATTGGGATGTATAAAAATCTTATACAATTTGGTTTAGATTGGTCTAATGTAGAAACATATAATTTGGATGAGTATGAAGGGATTAGTCATAGTCACCCCGAATCATATCACATGTACATGAATAAGAACCTATTCTTACATGTGAATTTAAAAAAGGAGAATATCCACTTTCCTGATGATCAATATGATAAAACCATATCGGGGTTTGGTGGATTGGACTTAACAATATTGGGTATAGGTCACAACGGTCACATCGCATTTAATGAACCGGGTTCTTCAGTAACTTCGAGAACAAGAAAAGTCAAACTCACTGAAGAGACAATAAACGCCAACAGTAGGTTCTTTGATTCAATTAATGAAGTACCTAAGAAGGCGTTCACTATGGGAATGAAAACTATAAGAGAATCTAAGAAGATCATTTTAATTGCTAATGGTCAAGATAAGTGGGACATACTCAATGAATGTTTTAATGGGGAACTAAGTAAAGATAGACCTGCGAGTATACTACAGACACATCCAAACATCCAAGTATTCTATGCCGGTTAATAAATTAATGGTTGTCGCCCACCCCGACGATGAAACCCTATTCGGTGGAGGAGAGTTATTAAAACACCAAGGAGAGTACAAGGTGGTTTGTTTAGATTACGGTAATCATTTGGTTAGACACAAAGAATTTATTTGTGCCATGGAGGAATTAGGGGTAACTAAATGGGAACATTGGGATGGGGAACCTTACAAATCATCAACAGCGTATAATGAATCAGTTTTAATACCAAGAATAGAAAGGGTTTTAAACGAGAAGAATTGGGAGAAAGTTGTAACCCACAATCAGGGTGGTGAATACGGACACTATAGACATATAGGAACCCACAACGTGATGAGTCGTTTATGTCCTGATAATTTATGGGTTTTTGATACATGTTCAGATAATCCCTTAAGTGAGGAAATAAAGAACAAGAAAGGTCACGTACTTAAAACATGTTACCCGTCGCAAGAACAAGTCCTTAGATGGTTTAATTGGGGTTGTGAGAGAATAGTCAAATACAATAACCAATAAACAAGTATTTATATATAAAGTACTATGTCGATAGATTTTATAAAAATAATAAAAGCGTTTAGGACCAAAATAAATCCAACAGAGAAACAAAAAGAATTGGCGGAAAAGAGATTATCGATCTGTTCTACATGTCAATTTAGGAGGGGAGATATTGAGTCGAGTCTAACTAATTGCGGGGCGTGTGGTTGTTTCATTCACGGTAAGATATTTACTAATAACTACGGTGAATGTCCTAAAGGAAAATGGGATGAGGTTGACATAGATTACTTTCAGATAAAGAAAAACAAAACACTAATATGAAATCAGTTATTTTAGGTAATGATTTTTTAAAGGATATCGACGGATCCTTCAAAATGTTAGAGACGAACACTTCATGTGCGTTTCCAATAAAGAATATGAACACATACTTAAATAAAGAAGTGTTTGATACATTCCTCTCGGATAATGGTATTGAAGAAATTGATATTATCACACCCGGATCAGGTGTGATATCATCCATCGATGAGTCGTTTGATCATTCCCTACCCTCATCTTTAAGTGCGTTTTTAAATGAACATTATGGGGAAACACATAGTATAAGATATTGGAAGAGTGGTGATAGTTCTACAATACCTTATGTGGAGGACGCACCCAATAAATTAATAATTAGAGTGTCTTATGACACCAATGCGTTAGTTGATGATACGTACTGTAGGGATAACTTTAATTTTTTAAAGTTAATGTACGATAATGATATTAATAGTATACCGAAGACTTACTTTAATAATGGTGAAGGATTAACCATAGATTCTATTGGGACATCTTTTAGAGATAATGGTGTTTACCCTAATTTCATCATTAAAAAAAGATTCCCCGTAAATAACTATTCAGTTAATCCCACAATACTTAAAGTGAGTTCCGAACAAGAAGTACTATCACTTAAAGATAATCTCCAATCCGACGAGATATTACAAGAATACATCATTAATACGAATGATCTATTAATTGATAGAATAAAAACCTATAGGCAATATTCTTTTTTATACGGAGGATCACTCGAAGTGTTGGATTTATTTGAACCAATTGTCATAACTAATAGGTTGGAGTTAACACAGAATATAGACTATGATGAGTCAGGACACTTACAGTCGTGGGAAAGACCTAAACTAATTCAGAAAGTAGGTAATCTACTATCGAGAGATACATATCACGGTTCATCAGAAAACACGATCATTTTGGGTGATGGGTCAAATGGTACTGTAGGTGAATTAAGTATTGGGGATTCAGTTAAGACAATTTCTCTTTTCGGTTTAGGTCCTAACGACCACTATGTTAATTGGTCAGAGTCCAAGGAAAATATCTTACAAAATAGTACTTTAACAACCGCCCAAGTTGTTAATGTGATCACTAAGACTACGGGTTTATTTTTTAAGAGGTTGAATTTCACCGATGGGTCCACACACAGTGATGTCGATAAAGCAGAAATATTGACAATAATTAATGGTGTGGGTGCATTCAAACAGATGAGATCATTAGTGGATGGTGATGAAGTTGTGGTTGGATCAATTAATGATAGTACATTAACCACTAAAATCATTCAAAGTAATGAATATTTTTTCGATGTGGTTAATGCATTTACTATTGATGTTGAAGAAGAGGATGTCTATCTCAGACCTTTAGATGGTAGTACTACCGATTATGTGATTAAACACAATAAACAGACATGTAGATGTTGGTATAAGGATCCTGAATTCGCTGACTGTATTTGCGAAGAACCTTGTATATCAGATCCTGATGAATGTGAGGCCTTTGACCCAACATTCATCGATTGTTGTCAGTCACAACCTTTCTGTGGTGGTGGTACGTCTTATGCGGGACTTTTCTGTGGACCCAATAAATAAAATTAAAAAATTAAAAAATGTCAAACATCAATCAAAATACTACGTATTCTTTAAATCAGATTACCCCAAGAACTCAAACAGTTACCCAAACAAATGATGTAACATCAATTAAAAGTTTAAGTAATCAATTGGCTCAAAACATAATCAACAAACACTCATAAAGTGAGATTATGTATCTTAACACAACCGAGGACTTCATCTACGAATTTATCTTTTCTTCTCGGTCGTTTGTCAGGATATGAAGTTTATAATGAACCATTTCATGGTCATCACGGCATTAAAAAATACCTAACAGAACCCTTTACAAATGATGATAATATCATTCTAAAAGAAATGCCATTTTTCCACCAACCATTTGGTGTGGAGGGTAGTGACCAATTCTTTGAATGGTCTCAACAGAACTTCGACAAGGTAATATATCTTCTACGTAGAGATACTCAAAAACAGAGTGAGAGTTTCTGTTATAGATTAACCCTCTCCCATGAAGACCCAAATACCAAATGGCATGATCAAAGGGAATATGATATGAGTATTGTCCCCCTAAAAAAAATCCAATACGAGAAGGAACGTATGGACCAAAGAAATGAAATATTCATAAGTAATTCATCTACCTTCTCTAACCCCATCTTCTATTACGAAGATCTCATCATAAATGAAGGTGATAATGGGAACATGAGACAATTAACCAATTATCTTGGTCTAACGTTCGATAAGAATATTATCAGATCATACTACGGTATTAATAAAAAGTGTCGAGTAGACAGTAAAAAAACAAACACTTTGATTTAGTAAAATATTTTTCGTATATTATACTCATGAAGAATATTGATAAACTACATGAGATGTATCCGGAAATTGAACTACTTCAAGCGGACGGATTTGACGATGCAATCATAGGGTTGGAACCTTTATCGGGAAAAATAATCTATGATATTGATAGGATGGTCGGAGTATTGGTTGAAGAGGGTTTATCTTCCGAAGAGGCCATAGAATACTTAGATTTCAATGTATTAAATGCGTATGTGGGTGAGAATACACCACTTTATATTCAAACAATCGACGATGATGGATTTATATAATTCTTACGAGAAAGCGATGAAAGTCATTGATAGTTGTGAGAACGACATTCAAATGAAAGGTGCGATAACTTATTGTCACCTATTTAAGGATCAATTCATTAGATTAGGGGGTGATGAAACACTCATTAATGTATACCACAGTAACTTAATAAAACATATTAACTATAAGATAAATGAGAGTTATAGGTACTTCAATTAAAGATTGTTACGTCCTTCAGTGGGACAAGTTTAATGACCGGAGAGGTTACTTCCAAGTACCTTTTAACCAAGATATTTTTAATGAAGTTACGGATTTGGATTTCAATATAGTCCAAGAGAATGAATCGTACTCCAAAAAGAATGTTATAAGAGGATTACATTTTCAAAAACCACCTTACGAACAAGCCAAATTAGTTAGATGTACTTACGGTGAGGTAACCGATGTTATTGTAGACATAAGAAAAGAGTCCCCAACCTATGGTAGAGTAGTCACCGTTAAATTGAATGGTGGGGATTGTAAATCAGTATTTGTACCTCGGGGTTGTGCTCACGGATTCTCAACCCAAACAAAGGCAATATTCAATTATAAGGTCGATAACATTTATAATAAAGAGAGTGAAGGGGGTATTATCTATAATGACCCCGACCTAAACATCGATTGGGGTGTGAATAAGAAACCTAAAATATCAGAAAAGGATTTGGAACTACCCTTTTTCAAAGACTTAGATATTTATTAATAAAAGAATATTATGTCAAAAGTCGTAAAGATCACACAGGAAGATCTCGAAAGAATAGTAGAGAATATTGTTAAAGAACAGGAAGAATGGAAAGGTTCCATGGATCCTGAGATCATGCAAATGGGTCAACAAGGTCCTGAGGAATTTGGAGATGAACCTGAGGATTTAGGTCCTGAGGATGATTCCACGGCAGTACCTCTACGTTTAGGTAAAGATGAAGAAGGTAATTACTTTGTCTTTCAAGACGACGGGAGTGATAACCCAAAGATCTTTAAGATCAATAGATAATTCAATCACCCCACGATCGTGGGGTTTTTTATTTAATTTTTCAGGTATTTATAGTTATGAAATTAACCCATTTATTCGAGGGACTTACTCGTGATAAAATACAAGCAATCCATAAAAAGAACCCATCATTCTTTAGTAATGAAAGGTACTTTAAACATGGTGTTGAAGGTGGGGTACATGATTTCGTGTGGGAATTAGAACCTGATGATTTAAGTAGATATATTGATGGAGATTTTACCATCAGGAGATATAAAAATAAAGAAGGTAGAGATGTTCATATAGGTTTATTTGAAACCATACTTTCGGGAGATACTTGGGATCTTTGGGATTGTAATTCTTACGATGGTGATTGGGAATCTGCGTTAGATTACCACATCAACCCCGAAAATGAAGAAAGGATTAAACAAATACTACATAAAATCATAACTGATGAGGGTAAGGACCCTGAGGAATATTCCGACCTCACATTACAGGACATGATCATGGAAATTGATGAGGACCGTGTCATTGTTGACGCATTAAGAGATTCGATCTGTTCTGCGGAAGCGGATAGTTATCACAATTACATACATGATCAATTAAAAAGCGCATGTGAGGAATATGGTGAGGTGGTTGAGTTTAATGATCGTGGTGTTCATATTAAAATAGATTTTAAAAACTTCATTGAAAGTATTTTTGATAAGGATTACATGAGGGATGAAGATGTTATCGATGGTTTGGAGAGATGTGAATATGACTCTGAATGTTTTTTTGAGGAGATGTTAGATCCGTATGGTGAAAAACCAAAGTTCCAAAGTGATGATAGATGGTACCCTGATATAGACGATAAAAACTTCAACATGATTTTGGAGGATAGATTATACGAGATTGGATGAAACTAATTGAAACGGTATATGATTTATTATTGGAGGCGGCTCCCGAACAGATATATCAGAAATATTATTCAGATATTGATAGGTCGACCTTCCTACGTATTATCCAATTAGATCCTCGAACAAAAGTAAAACACGAAAAAGAAAACGGAATTAAGAAGATCGGTAGGTACGCCAAAGTACTTTTAAAAATGCATAAGGAGGGTAATCTAAAATCTGAAGATCACCCAAAGGCAAAAGATTATCTTACACTTGTTTATAAACACAACGTATCGGTAGACATCAGTAAAGTAAAAACTTTAGGGGACCTGTTTACTTTAGTTGAGAAGTACTATTCACAAAGTACCAATAAAAACGTTTTTGATTTAATCAACGTCTTAGACGACAACGATTACGACTTATTACTGAGTGGTGATAAGTGGATCATATACAAACCCAAATCCGAAAAGGGTGCGGCATATTTAGGGACAGGTACTGAATGGTGTACCGCTTGGGGTCCTTACTCAACAAACGAGAAATACAGAGACCGAAAAAACCATTTTAGTTCACATAGTGATAGAGGACCACTTTATGTTATCTTAAATAGGGATGACAGTGATAAGAAATACCAATTCCACTTTGAAACTAAACAATATATGGATAGGAATGATAGGAAGATAGACACGGGGGACTTCTTAGAAAGTAACCCTGAGGTCTGTAAGTTCTTCTTCCCATCTTTATATGATGATACCGAAGTAAGTGATTTGGAAATGGAAAGGATTGGTGTGTTGAATAGACCCCAAACCGCAAAACTTATTGAGCGTTCTGTAGGTGAAACAGATAATAGGATAGTTGAGACTTTAGTTAATGATGAAGGGGATGAGTTAATCTCTAAAATGAAATCATTCATAACAGACCCAAACCTTGAATCTTTGGATTATGATTATAGGTTGGATCGACTCGAGTTCTCCTTATCTGATATAGGAAATTATAATTGGGGTAATATTGAAACTTGTAGGGAAACCTTAAGTCGTTATAGGTACGATTCAGATCCGTATGCTGAACACTCTGAAAGATTAAGATATGACATAACGGAAATGGATGAGGATTACCAAAAGGAACAAATAGAACCACTCCTTAAGAAATATTACGATGAGGTGGTACTCTTACCCAAAGTTAATTCCTATGAAAGATATAGGGAATTAATCAATGATTATTGGGACGACATAGTAAACGATTTTGCTGACGAATATGCTTACTTGAATGAAGGGACTGTAAGGGATGCTTCTGAAACAGAGTTAAATGCAATTGAAAGATTCATATCTATTGATGACAATCTAATACAAGTACCCACATCCCACTTAGCGCTCTTTATACATAAAGAAAAATTAAAAGAACTTTCAGATATTGAGAGTCTATTCGAAGCGTATATTGAAAGTCACAATCTTGCTTATGAATATGAAGATCCCATGTATAATATAAATTTGGAATATCCTTCATTGAAAGATATGACCCCTCATTTTGAGGGATACACTAAAAAGATAGAGGATGATCTAAATCAGGCTCCTGAATGTTTAGAGAATAAAGACAGACTTGCGAAACTAAGAAAAGAGTTATTCAATGGAGGTAATAACTTTAGTCGTGATGATCTTAGAATTGAGATTAGAGGTGGTTACAATTGTGAGAAAGAAGGTGTTCCTGTAATTGTAAACTACTTAAAAGAAAAGAATTCTAATGTCAGTAATTGGGAGAGATGGTCAGGACATTTAAGTATCGATCGCATCTCAGAATACATCACCAACGAAAGACTCTTCGAAAATAATTAATATTTTTTTGATATTTTTTTGGATATCATGATTTTTTTATTATCTTTGTTTAGATAAAAGTAGAAATTATGACATTTGAGGAAATTAAATTCACCCCAAACCCAAACGGTGGTTGGTCTTCACGAACCAAAATAAACGACACAACATCAGTCTCTGTTGTTTGTGGCTCATTTGCGTATTGTGCACCAAGAGAGAACCTATCAAACCCACTTGAATATGGTCTGTACGAGATTGCGGTTTTTAAAGACAATGAATTTACTCGAGAATACTTTAGTGAAGACCATTACGATGATGTGATGGGGTTTGTTACTAAGGAAGATGTAATGTCAATCATTAATAAAATCAAAGAATCATGATACCACGTTTTGAAGATTTGAATCCCAAACTACAGGGGTTCTTTATTGGAGTTGGAGTAACACTATTGACGGTGTTTGTAACAGGTATGTACTTAACACATTTCTACCATGGTTAAAACAGAGAACAGAATTGATCTTTTAACTGAGACATTCCACAATAAGTTGGAATTGGATAAGTTATATTCTCGAAGTGAGATTGAAGATCTCATGGACAAAAAAATGGATTACTATTACAATGTTACTGCGTTGACATATAATAGATGGAATAAAGGGATGAACTTTGTTTGTCCCCTATTAGAACATACGGATAGAGGTACCTATAGATATTTAGGTGCCGACTATCCTTACAATGGTATTCTAAGTCATTTCCCACAAGGACAGTACGAAGAATATATTATAGGTAAATGGGATAATGGTGTACTTAAGTTCACCAACCCAAACATTAGATCCTTTAAGGATTGGGTCAAATCAGATGATAACGGGGAACGTATGGTGTCCGTAGGTTCCAAGGTCACTGTTTTAAGAGGAGGGCACAAAGAGTTTAAATTCCTTTTATCTGATGATAGTGGTGGGATAACCGATGGTTATGGTCACGTCTCAACAGAAAGTAAACTTGGACAACTAATCAAAGGAACCACAAAGGGTTCTACGTTTGAGTTTGGGGGATTGACACACGAAGTCATTTCAATAGAATAGTATGATACTTTTTGATAATTTAAAATTTAGAATTTTTTGTGACATGGATGGGGTCCTCGTGGATTTCGACAAAGGTTACAGTCAACTACCCGGTGCATTAGAGCTCGATGGTACTTACCAAAGTACTGAAGAGTTTTGGGCACCAATTAATAAGGCAGGTAAGGACTTTTGGGAAAGTTTGGATTGGATGCCCGATGGTAAACGATTGTGGGGTTATATCGATGAATATTACCCTATAATTCTTTCATCACCTTCCCGACGTGGTTACGGATCGAGAGAAGGTAAGAAAAATTGGGTTGATAGGGAGTTACCGGGAGTACCACTTCTTTTAGAATACTCCTTTAATAAGAGGAAACATGCATCATCAAACCACATATTGATTGATGATAGAGAAAGTAATATCGAACAATGGATTGAGAGTGGTGGTATTGGAATACTTCACACCTCAGCAAAAGAAACTATCATAGAACTTAATAAATTGGGGTTATGAACACAATGACAATGAATGGGAGTTTGATGAGTATTAAACCCTCACAGTGGTTAAACTTCGGATATGTATTATCAACCGTAGTTGGTCTTTTGATCCACCCCATCTTAGGTGGTATTGCGGGACTTTACCTCCTATGGAAGGTCTTAGAGGTGTATTTCCTAAGGTGGGATATCACTAACGATTCAATTATTGAAAGGGAAGGTGTACTGAACGTAACTATGGATGAGATCCACTTATTTAGAATTAAGGATGTCCATCTATACCAACCACTTTTGTATAGAATCGTGGGCATCTCCAAACTGTCTTTGGTTACATCTGATAAGACAAGACCGATACTCGTCCTTAATGGAATTAAAGACGGTAAGCGTAAACGTGAAATGTTTAAGAAACTAACACTGAGTAGTCGTAAGTCTCAGGGAGTAAGGGAATTTGACTTTAGGTAAAATTTTCCTTATATTTATCTTAGAAAGAGGGACTTATGAAATACTTAAAGTCAGTAAATTCTTACATAGATGAATCGACAGGTTTAGTTTATACATGTGTGTCTGATGAGTGTAGAGACACAGATGAGGGTCACCACCTCAATGAAATGAAAGAAGAGTGGTGGGATCGATTAGATTCCCACGACATGGCAAGGATAGATATTAACGGTGGTTTATTTTAATGAATGGTTGAAATTTTAAAAAATAACGGTAACATGAAGTTTGCCTTAATTGCCCATGACAACAAGAAAGCGGATCTTGTTGCATTTGTAATGAAACGATTGGATTTCTTTAACAGGGAAGACATTGATATTGTAACTACCGGTACAACAGGTAAACACTGTGAACATGCGGGTATTGATAAAGTAGAAAAGGTACATTCAGGACCTTTAGGTGGTGATGCTGAGATTGGTGCGATGGTAACAAGAGGAGAGATAACGGGGGTTATATTCTTCAGAGATCCATTAGACAAACACCCACATGATGTCGACATTAATATGTTAATGAGATTATGTGATGTACATAATGTACCACTTGCAACTAACTATAAGACCGCAAGTATCATGGTCAAATGGTTTAAACTAAATTCATAAAAATGAAAACGGAAACCTACACCAATAGATACGGAGATGAATTTGTATTCACCTTATTGGAAGATGGTAATATCCAATGGGATGGTAACTTCGAACACTCTCGGTTCGGAGTGGCTAATGTCTATGATGATGCCTACAACGAGTATAAGAAAGATGGTGGTACACTATCTATGAAAGAATTTATCAAGGAAGTTCATCACTACGATGAGGATACCTATAAACCATCAGAGATTGGTAAAACATATCGTGAGTTGGTTTACTCTGATTGGGATACTATCACAATGGTGGACCCAAGTGGTGGACCATATCTCACTAATGATGCAAAAATCATGGGTAAAGTAATTAAGGGGTTTAAACCCAACGACGGTGGATATATTATACTCACAAAATGAAGGCGATATTAGAATTTAACTTACCTGAGGATAAAGATGACTTTGAGTTGGCGACTCAGGGTTCAAGGTTACATTCGGTGATATGGGAAATGGACCAATGGTTAAGAGCACAATACAAATATATGTCCGATGAAGAGTATAGTACAGACAAATATGAAACCTATGAAAAGTGTAGGGGAAAACTCAGAGACTTGGTAATCGAAAATAAAGTAGATCTTGAAATATGAAATTAAAGAAGTTTAAAGTAATCCAAAAGAATGGGATGTCACATCCCACACTATTTGATACTATCGGTGAAGCAATAAAGGCCGTAGGAATCAAAAATGTTCAGAAATTTGTTGAGGTTGAAGATCCGAAATCTAAGGGTAAACCCGACGTAATGAAGGGTGATGAAATGTTGGTCATTAGTAAAAGAAGTAATGAGGATCTTGAAAAGTCACTTCAGTGTGGTTATACGGTGACCTACAATAAACCCAACTTGGAAAAAGTATATCGAGGAATGACAGTTTTGGAAACGTCTGAGGATCGTGTCCTTGTTGGTAAGTTTAAGGACTTAACCAATTGGGATCCTGCGGTTCATAAAGATTACATCCCACCGGGTTATAGACCCGATAAGGATTGGGAATGGGCGATCTTTAATACAGACGCTGAGATTGTGGACCGAGCGAAGTTAGAAGAAGAAATAGGTAGAATACCGGGTGTTCAAGGTGGTATTGGTTATCACACACCCATAAAGAAAAAACAAAGTGTTTGAGTATCTATTTAATCTGATCTTAGGTGGTTCATTCTTCCTCATGACAATCTTTATAATTAAATTTTTAAAAGATGGAAAAGGAGATAAATAAAATGTTCCGTCAACAAAGGAACTTACTTTTAGTGCTTGGGTTAGTTGCGATCGCAACATTTACACTGTTGACCGGTTCTATAACGATCCCAAAACAAAACAAAACAATGGTTAGTGCTGACATGACATGGGAAGAAATGTACTATGACATGAAAAAACAAAGAGACTCAATGGAAGTTGAGAGAGATGAGTTTGAAAGAAAATTTGAGGAGTCTGTTGGATATTGGCAACAATGTGAAACCAAACTAAATCAATAAAGTGCAAACCTTTCTACCATACCCCGACTTTAAAAAATCCTTAAGAGTCTTGGACGATAAGAGATTAGGGAAACAAAGAGTTGAAGCGTATCAGATCATATCGGCTATTACGGGTAGACCACGTAAAGACGGTAAACCCTACAAAGGATGGATCAATCACCCATGTACTGTTATGTGGAGAGACTACGTCAACGCATTAAAGTTATATTATAACGATTGTATTGACGAGTGGGTTGGTAGAGGGTTCAGAAATACAATGGACTATGAAACCATCGTAGGTGACTTCACATTACCTCCATGGGTTGGCTTCGAGGATTTCCACTCATCTCATAGATCTAACTTACTCAGAAAGGATTTGGAGTACTATTCTAAGTTTGGTTGGTCAGAAAACCCCGATGATCCTTACGTTTGGTTGGATAAGGAAGGTAAGTGGTACAAACAAATGGTAGGTAAGAACTTGAAGGATTATTACCAACCACAAAAAAATTACAAATAATTTTGTGATATCATAAAAAATACTTACATTTGTATTAGAATATTAATAAAATGAACATGAAAAAGGTATTTTTTATTTTGAGTTTGGTGTTACTAACCGTTTCATGTGTTAGTGAGAAATCGATGGTCGTTTTCAATGAGAGTGGTGAGTGTTTCCCCACAATCGAGAATATTGACCAAATGTATAAAAAGAGAATCGAAACGGGGTTAAAATATGTTTGGTTTGATTGTGAATGGGTTACCCTCGCTCAACGAGATTCTCTATCTTTGATTGAGAATGAACGTATTTTTGAGGAATTAATCTTAATGTACGATTCGGTCCCTAATTAGGAGTTACCTTCTTCAGGTAATTCATTACCACATAGGTCGGTGGTTAAGATAGTTTTCTGATCCATCGACCCTCTTACCATCTCAGCATTAGGTTGTCCTGTATACCTTTTATCCCCATTTTTACCTGTAATGTATACCGAAGGTACATTTGAATGAGATCCTTTATTATATAGTGCTCTATACGGTCCTGATGGACCAACTAAAGGTTTTAATGATATAACTAACCTATCTTTAATTGGTGCTTGTTCAACAATGGCCTGAGCCTTTTGATTGTCTAATAAGAATGTCTGTGATCTCTTACCACCCTTTTTACCATCACTTTTCCTACCTTCTATTTTACTAAGGAGAGCGATAGGACTTTTGGTTGTTTCAACATCACCCATCGTCCTACCAACATAAGGTCTTAATCGTCTGTCTATTTCCGCCATTTCATCGGTAATTACTGATTTAGGATCGTAAACGAGTTTATTCTCAAAATCAATATTATCAATGTAAAGTTCAAAGAGACCTCGGGTTCTAAATGTAGAATAAGTATAACCAAGTTCTGTTATTGATTTAGTACCGTCAAGTCCAAGTTCGGGAATCTCGGGTTTAAAATCACTCGATTTTGTGATTGTCCTTTCCCTTTTTTGATCAATTACCTCTTTATTGAGTTTCTGATATATTTTTTGGTAATTATCTAATACCCTAATCTTAGCTCGATTGACTTGGTAAATCCTTCCCTTAACATTGAATGTTTTGTCGAAGGCTTGGTAGTTGCTAATGTCGTTCGTTGAGTTATTTAAGTTTGCAACACCAAGAGGTACATCATTCACGAGAACTTGGAATACTGCCTCATCACAATCATGACCCGTCTTATCATATGCAATAACTATCTTCATACCAATAAGACATTCATAACTCGCCTCTGCTGATATTACTAATTTAACAAACTGTTCTTCTTTGTATTTTGGATCGTCAGGGTTATCCGTTCCTGCGGTATACGCTGTCGAACCCAACACAGTCTCGGTTGGTAGGAAGGTCGGAGTGTTTTGGAGTTGTTTTCTTTGGAGATAGTTATCTAATAACTTTTTAATTGAATCACCCCTTAATTCTGAAAGAACCTTCGGTTCCAACTTACAATTAGCAGTGTAATCGTCATCCTTACATCTTTCTCTATCATAGTTAGTTACACGAGATTCTCCAGCAACAACCTTAATAGTTAATTGTGCGTTTGGATTCTGATTAATAAATTGATTTAACTCCCCAAATTTAGTTTTCATTTCCGTAACCATCTGAGATGTTAACTTGTATTTACCCGAATCAAAGGTTGCCCCCAAATCGATAGAGATTGATCTTGTACCGCTGGTGTTAGGTTGTTCCTGTTGTTGCTCGTTGATCAATCCTAATTTATATCCACTAATTAATCTTTTAATCTGTGATTCGTCTAACTGTATTTTCATATCTAAAATGTGTATTTCTATAAATATCAAGAAAAATAATAACATTTTTTTTTGATATAATAAATTCTTTCTTATCTTTGTGTAGAATTTTAAACATAAAGACGTGAAAAAATTATTAGATTATCTTGTTTTAGTTTTGATTGTTGGTTTGATGATGTTTCTCTCATCATGTGAGAAAGACTATATTGAACCTTTGGATGATTCCATCGTAATCGAGGAACCATCGGAGGTAGACACTACGTGGAACCCCATAGAATTTGAGGACATAGATCCTTTCCTCTCAACCCCCGCTGAAGATGCTCATAGAGTCGTTAATGTGGTGGTGATTAATTATATACCCACAAAAGATAAGGGACAAACTCTTGACCAATACACCTTTCCATGGAGAGGAAACAACGGTCAATTAGATATGGATTTACCTGTGAGTGAATATAAGAAGTGGTTACTCACATCAACCATTAGAACAAAATTTGCCTTCGAAGAAGGTACTAAGTTCAGGGGATACAAGAGTAATTCAAGACCTTCAGTCGGTATAAAGGTATTGAAGTATATTAATGTGTATGAAATGCCAAAGATTGAAAGACAAATGCCATCAAACCTATTTGCGATAGATAGTACCGAGGGTTATTTCCCCGATTATAATAAACTATTTGCGGATATAGGTATGGACACCTTGGTTAATAATTACGATGTCAAGGAGGTTTGGTTTAATAGAAAATCGTTGGCAGTCCCTGAATCAAACATGTCAAGTCCAAGTTCGGGGGACATTAGTAACCCATACTTCGGTTCAAGTCAATACGGTTTTAATAATACCATTGACGAATACGATTTACCTATCTATGATAAAACCTATGTGGTTTACTCTCATTGGATGCATAACTCATATGATAAGAACTTACACGTAAGGGGTCACCAAGTAGAGGCACAAATGAATCAAGTTGATGGTAATGATTTTATTTGGGGTAAGTTTAAAGGACAAGTGAATACCCCCGATGGAAGAACAAGAGGTTGTGGGACCGTACACCTTCCACCTAATGCGACTTCGGGTTATCAATATAATAACACACACTATATCTTATCAGATATTGAGGATTGGAATCCTGAAGGTACGGGACAACAGACCGAAGTGAATAATAGTAATTGGGTAAAGAACTACACCATCAACTACAATTTCCCAACTTCAACTTATCATGGTGAGGTACAAAGGAATGTGGTAGGTAATGATCCTGAGGGTGGATGGTTAATGTATTGGTACCAATCAATACCCGGTTATGATAATGGTATTGAATATGGTGATAAGGAACTCAAAAACTTTTGGGATGTGATCTATGATTGGGATTACCATTTTACAAACGACAAGGACTTATTAAAATAAATCATAACAAAATGTTACTAACGTTTATCAGATGGGGTTTGAGGTTACACTCGGTGTTTCACATCTTCGAGTTTGTTACCGCAATCTACGAATCGGCCTACATCACAGCAGTAATTGCATTCATGTCCGCTCTCATACAATACTTAGGTAGTGTGTACTTACCAAAGGAACATATCCATGTCGGTGGGTTTATCCCTGACATCCATGAGAATTGTGATAATGAAAAAAAATCGTGATAAAGTTTGTATATTCAAACAAAATCATTAAATTTGTATTAATATTAAAACATTATAATGAAAACATTAGTTATTCATCCTAAAGATTCGACCACACATTTCTTAGACATTGTCTACAGAAATATAGATGACCTAACACTCATCACCGGTGGTGTCAGTAAGGATTATGTTATGGAACAAATCAAAACCCATGATAGGGTTATGATGATGGGACATGGATCACCCGGTGGTCTATTTGCCGTGGGTCAATTTGACCAAACAAGAGGTTTTATTATTGATCACGAGTGTGTTGAGTTACTTAAAGAGAAGGACAATTCAGTCTTTATTTGGTGTAACGCCGATCAATTCGTAGAGAGATATGACCTTAAAGGTTTTTACACGGGTATGTTTATCAGTGAAGTGGGTGAGGCCATGTATTGTGGTTTACCTGAAACCGAACAACCTGAAGTGGATGAATCCAACTATTCCTTTGTGGAGATCATGGGTGAGTGTATTGACCACGACCCTAAGACCATTCACTTTGTTGCAAAAGAAAGATATGGTAAATTGGTTGACCATAACCCTGTTGCAAAGTACAATCACGAACGTTTATATGTTAATTTTTAAGTTATGTTAGAGATCACATTTATTATTTTATTTGTTGTGGGTGCTGCCTATATTATCTACAACCACAACCCATACGTGGGATTCCAAAAACTACATCTGAATCAAATGTCAGAACCGTTGACAACGAACATCATAGATACTTCGTATAATCTATTGTCTAATACATACGGAGTAAAAAAACCCGTCTTTAAACTTGCCAACCTTTCAGGTGCGAATTCAAAGACACATAATATAACAGACGGGACTACTGTGTATGGTAGTTATGATGCCAATACCAAACTGATATTGATTGATAGACAACGTATGTTATCGGATAATGTTAATTGGGAAGAGTTCCTTACATTAATTACTCATGAGTTTGGTCATTATGTTGATGACGTTTCTCACAATTTAAACCTTGGAAATACCATATCAGAGATACTTGAGAATCGAGCTGAGAAGTTTGCCGAGAATAATCTTAAAAAAGTCAGTAAAGAAGTTTTAGAAGTATACTACAATGAAAAAGTATAGGTTAGAGGTTTATGGTTGGGAGATGGAGGCGATTGGTCACTCTATTACCGATGAACAAGTTGATCAGATTGTTCAAATCATGGAAGATAATGGTTACGAAGAACTATGGGAGTGTAGAAATAATGGGGATATAGAAGATGAGGATGTCATTCCTGACATATATAACCCCGACCTCTTCCATGTGAGTCGGGCGTTGGATAATGGTACTACTTTCTATATTGTACGAGATGAGAACGATGAGATTATTTTGGAGTTCGAACAGAAAGACTTAGGAGATCCTTATGATATATTGGGTGATGATGATGTCATTGAAAACAACTACCCTTATGAAGGTTATTTATGTATCCCCGAAATGATGGAGGGTGTGGATAATATCCTATTCATTGCCGATGAGAATAAGGGTGGGATATGTGAGTTAACATTCGAAAGCGATGAGATACCAACACCTAAAGATTTCTGTATATTAAATGGTGATGTTGGGACTCCCGATGGAGATTGGGACTTTATATCAAAATATTTCTATAAAGGTAAGGAGTTGGAAGAATGGGATGGTTTGGACAATAGGGGTAAAGCATCCACAGTTCAGATCTATCGGAAAGACGGTACTGTTATTCATTAAACGGGTATAAAGGGTTGATTATTTCAACCCTTTTTTTTATATTTTATGTAGAAATACTAAAAATATGAATAGTAATGAATTTGTACATTGGTTAAAAGGTTTCATTGACGCCTGTGGTGTAGATCTATCGGTCACACAACTTAATAAGATCAAAGATAAGTTGGAGGAAACAAGTGAGGTATATTGTCCTCAACAAATAACACCAAGTCAACCTTATTCACCACCATGGACTATAGGGGATCAACCTTATGACCCTAACAAAATATGGTATACCTCAAGTACGGGTATAGATTCGGAAGAATATAAAAACTAAATTTTATACATGATAAGAACAGCAGAATGTGTATCTCCCATGCATCCCGATAAGATGTGTGATAGGATCTCAGATACACTATTAGACCTACATTTACAACAAGACCCAAACTCACGATGTGCAATTGAAACCTGTGGAGGTTTGGGTGAGGTGTACATTACAGGAGAGGTAACTTCCCAAGCGGTAGTACTTGCACCTCGAATTGAACAAGTAGTTAAGGATATAACTAAAGATGATAACATCAAAGTAATCATTAATCTCAATCAACAATCACCTGAAATTGCCCAAGGCGTTGATGTAGGTGGTGCGGGTGACCAAGGTATTATGATTGGATATGCTTGTGAAGATAACGATCAGTTTTTACCACAGGAATATTATTTGGCAAGAGAACTAAATAAATACATTTATAAATTCTTTCCTTACGATGGTAAAACACAGGTCACTATTGACGATAAGAAGTTAAGGGTAGTATGTTCTTTTCAAAACGCAAAGAAAGAACTCTTAGAAGGTATGGTCTTAGGGTGGTTCACACGATTCCCTGAGTATACCATAGAGTCATTACATTGTAATCCAGCGGGTGATTGGAACATTGGTGGGTTTACAGCGGATGCGGGATTAACAGGAAGAAAACTCGCGGTCGATAACTATGGACCAAGAGTACCAATTGGTGGTGGAGCGTTTAGTGGTAAAGACGCCACTAAAGTGGATAGATCTGCCGCATACATGGCGAGGAAGATTGCGGTGGATTACTGTAGATTGTATGGTGGAGACACCTTCGTAACATTGGCGTATGCCATTGGTTACGATCAACCACTACAAGCCACTGCGAATTGTAATGGTCACGACATAGAAATAGAAGGATACGATCTATCACCCCAAGGTATTATAAATTTCCTTGATTTAAAGAAACCTATTTTCGGTGAAACAGCACAATTCGGACACATGGGTTGTGGTTTTAATTGGGAATAGTTGATTTTCTCAAATATAAAATGTATATTTGGAGTATCATAATAAGAATTAATATTTAAAACATGAGTGCAAAACAAGAAATTTTCGAACAAATTCAGTCTCACTACGAGGCGTTTGTAGAAAACCACAACGCAACCACTAAAGCGGGTGCTACAAGAGCAAGAAAACACATCGGTGAAATTAAGAAGTTAGTCACTGATTACAGAAAAGCATCAGTATCAGAATCTTAAGGTACGTGGAATCCAAATAGGTCACACACTCTTCGGAGTATACTAATAGTGTGTTCGAAAGGTGAAACGATACCTTACTAAAAACCCCACAGAAATGTGGGGTTTCTTGTTTTTTTAACATTTTTTTTGGTAATTATTGAAATACTAAAGAATATTTTTTATATTTGGAGTATAAAGTCATGAAATTATGAATTATACTGAAATCGTAAAAAACTTGGAACAGATTAAATCTCTTTGTGAAGAGGATTCTCCCATGATTGCATCCCAACGATTGGGGTGGTTAATAAACGACATCAAAGAATACCAAAATAGACTTACGTTTTGGGATGTATTAACAGGTAAGAAATCATGAAAATTGAATTTAATTGGGGTAGGGTAATTAAGATTGTAATAATCTTATACATACTTTCTCGTCTCGCACGAATTATAGTAAACGAGTTCGTGTTATGAGGAACTTCAATAACAGTGATATAGGATACCCCGATCCCGAATGGTTGGACAACAAACAGGAATTTAAATCTAATGAAGAACATGGAGAAGACAAGAGACCAATTCATGAGGATCGCAATGGCGAGACTCAAAAGTAAGTACCCCTTCAAACCTCAACGACGTGCGATCGCATCCAAAATGTGGGTAAGGTATATTGAACGTATAGATTTTAACTTTGGATCATTAGAGGGGGAACTTCTTTGATTATGTTAAAACCTAAATTATATTGGACATCCAATGGAAAAATTTTTGATAATTACGAAGACGCTCTTGAAGAGAGTAAGAAAAATCCACAGACACTTGATTTGGTTGGAGAACCAAAGGATCAAATGTTCGATAGAGACAGGTAGTGTTGGACCACTACTATAACCGAATAGATGGGGAGGGTTTTTTATTATTAACTTAAATTTTAAAACGAAATGGTTATTCGTTCCTCCCCACTAACCTTTAACACCAAATGAGTTGTTAAGGATTACTTAATAACTGAAACCTTTAACACCAAAGA
>Ga0181591_10000343_pt1 | contig 35433 bp, 35 predicted proteins | sample 071ome_33_FD_133757 | JGI IMG/M metagenome (GOLD analysis project Ga0181591, IMG submission 133757) | Coastal salt marsh microbial communities from the Groves Creek Marsh, Skidaway Island, Georgia - 071412AT metaG (megahit assembly) | ecosystem: Environmental > Aquatic > Marine > Intertidal...
AACAAGCTCTTGAGAATCAGTCTGGTGACTTTGATTACTCTCGCGCTGCCGCTCAGCTTGCCGAAGCTGCTGCACAGATTCGTACTATGCAACAGATTCGTCAGAAAATGGGTAAACTATAATTCAGTTTTAGTTGAACTATATTTACTCAGAGAAAAAGCCCGCACTGGAAACAGGAGCGGGTTTTTTTGTGTCTTGAATCTGTGCTGCACAGATTAACTCTTTACCTATCGCACCAGATTCGTCAGAAAATGGGTAAACTATAATTCAGTTTTAGCTGAACTATATTTACTCAGAGAAAAAGCCCGCACTGGAAACAGGAGCGGGTTTTTTTGTATCTTGAATCTGTGCTGCGCAGATTAACTCTTTACCTATCGCAACAGATTCGACAGAAAATGGGTAAACTATAATTCAGATTTAGCTGAACTATATTTACTCAGAGAAAGAACCCGCACTGGAAACAGGAGCGGTTTTCGTTGTTTTGAATCTTTGGCACAGGGTTCGCGGTCTGGTGCAATACAAATAATAAAAAGTAAAAGTGCCTACACTCTCCTACGGAATACGATAACTCTGGACAGTCCCAAAGCTTCTTTGTTCTGGACTGTTTTCGCCAAGCCCGCCCTAAAATGACTCTCGTCATTTACTTTATTTGTCTTCCTTTTATGCTGTCCTCAACAAACATTAGGACTCGAACCATGAATCGTTCATTATTTATCTCTGCTCTTCTTTTTACGCCTTGTCTTTCTCCCGCTGTATTTGCATCAGATAGCTTTAACCCACTGCAAAATGAAAGTTTTGAATTGGCCCTTACCAATAGCAACTACACTTCGGGTGATTACACCACGGGGCGTGGTATCTATGTGGGTGTCAGTGCGCCCTTGGTCGTGAGTGAGCTTGGCGGCGCTTCCGTTGCTGCGGATTTAGGTTATGGCAATCTCGGAACCATAAAAGGGGAAACCGGTTTTGGGGACTCTAATTCCGTTCAAGTGACATCCGCTCAGCTGGGTTTGAGGGCGAATTTCATGTTTGGTGATAATGTGAATGCTTACTTAAAAGGCAATGTGGCGAACGTGAGCACCGATGCCAGTGCGTTTGGAGGTGGCTCAACCACAGAAGGTCAGCTCGGCTTGGGTGTTGAGTTCTTTGCCCGCAGGGGCCTTGCGTTTAACCTGGCTTATCAGCATGTGGCGGGGGATATTCGTTCGCTTATGCTTGGCATCAGCATTCGCTAAACGTAATCAAAAAATAGGCAGGCGAAAAAAAACCGCCCGAAGGCGGTTTAAAGCAGGAGGGGGTTATTCGTTTGCTTGTCTTACATAGCCACATCTTCGATTTGGGCGGCTGCAAATTCCGTTGTGGTGATGTCGTCGGCACTCACGCTTACCGTCACATTTTGTAGACTGCTAATGCCGTCATCTTGAGTTGGATCATCTGTGGCGCAAATCAAGTCCAAGCGGTACTCGCCGGCTTCGAGAAAGCCCAGTTCAAATTCATAGGCTAGAGAGTCTTCGTTAAGGGCCACGACGGCTGAAGTGATTGGGCCACCCGCTTCTGTGATCTCTTGGAACTCAGCGCCGTTGCCTTCGAAAGCATAGACGCTCAAGGTCTCTTCACAGCTAGCCAGTTCGCCGGCCACGGTGCCTGTTATGTGGCCCACTTCGCTGTTGTCGACAATGCGAATGGTCGGACGCATGGTGTAACCCTTGTTGTTTAAGCTAAGAGACTTAGCTACATCAAAATCTAGGGTGAAATTAGCATTGCCATTTGCGCTTAGTACGAAGGGTGAATTCAACTTTAGGCCGGATTGTGCTGCACTAGGAATATTAAACTCAACGCCTTCGCTGCCGTCTTCGAGGGTTAGAGAGCTTTGCTCTTGATCCACGTCGACTCGAATGTACTGATACTGGCCAGACGGCAAGGTGGCTTGATCAACTAGGTTCAGGCTGGTGCTGCCTTGAAGATCCAATAGGTTGACGGTTTGATTCACTTCAAAAGAAAAAGTATCGCTGTTTTTTTTGAGTTCAATGCTGTTGATGTGCAAGTTGACTGCGGTGACACCATTAACCGGAGCGTCCGTAAGCCCCAAGGTTAGAGTGGCCGTGTCGCTTTCGCCTCCACAACCGACTAAGGCGGTTAGCGTAATGGCTGCTGCAAGGGCATTTGGTTTCATGTTGCACTCCGATAAATCACTCAAGGTATGGGCACAGTGTAGTGCTTATCTTCGAGGGAAAAAGGTGCAGAAGTAGCGCAAATACAAAACTCAAACAATTCCCAAACATCAACCTGAAACAACTAACATTACTTCAACCAAGTGATCGCCGATTGCCTTTGTGTCGGTTATAAAGCGCCCCAGAGAGTGTCGAACATCATCTGTTGGGTGCCGGCAATGGCATCACTGTCAATCACAACAACAACAGGGTAGTTGTTATCTGCGAGGCTGATCATGGCCACTTTTGGGGGGTAGATGGCGATGTAGGAAGCGTCCCCCTGCCCCTTGAGCCACTTACGTTCTGCCAGTTCTGCCTCGTCGCCCCCTTCCCCAATGGCGATGACTCGAACTTGAATGTTCTTGGCCACTCGTTGCTTAGTAAAGTTGGGGAATGGGCGGTACAAGTGCTCCCTGAGAGCTTGGGTGGATATCACGCTGTAGCGCTTGTGTTTGGTCTTATTAACACTGCTGAGGATGTCTCTGAGTACTAATTCTACACCATCGTCCCCTTCGTAGAAGCGAACGTTGCCCGCCACTAAGTCGGTCTTAAGGTGCTTCAGCCCAGGTATGATGTCGGTTTTCAGTTCAAGCAGTGTTTGCTCTAAGCTTTGGCGCTTTTCTTCAGCGAGATCCAGTAGTCGGTCTGGATCCTCCGCTTGGAAAACACGGCGACGCCCTTTTGGTAAATAATTGACAATGCCTTTGCTGACCAGAGCTTTGAGCGTCTCGTATGTGGTGCCACGGTTGATCTGAGTTTTCGCCGCAAGATCCCTTATAGAGGCGGGGCCGAGTGATAGTAAAGCATGATAAATGGCGATTTCTCGTTCAGATAGACCGAGGTGAGTCAGTGTTGAAAGCTTCATTGTTGTCATTTTTTTTGTGACAAATTGGGTTGTTAATGCTAACAAACTGAATAGACTGAGCAAACTACCTAATATCTGTCACCCCTCTTTTGACAGTGAAAAACAAAACGGATGGCCAAATATGAGAAACCTGCTTAGGTGTTCTTGGCCACACTAGCATTGGAAGTGTATTGAATCTTATGAATATTGAAGTGGTCGTCTTGGCAGCGGGACAAGGTTCCCGTATGAAATCGGATCTCCCCAAAGTGTTACATCCCATCGCAGGCAAGCCCATGTTAGCGCATGTGCTGGACAGTGCTCGTCAGGTGGATGCTAAAGCGCTACATGTGGTCGTTGGCCATGGTGCGGATAAAGTAAAAGCGGCATTTGACGGCCAAAACGACATCCAGTGGGCCTTGCAAGCGGAACAGCTTGGCACGGGGCATGCGGTAAAAATGGCGCTGGATAACCTTCAAGCCGATGGTGTGACTCTGATTCTCTATGGTGATGTTCCATTGATTCAAAGCGCTACCCTACAAGCCTTAGTGGACATCGCCAAGGCGGAGCATGTGGGCTTATTGACCGTAACAATGGACGACCCTATGGGTTATGGCCGTATTGTGCGTGACAGTAATGGTAACGTTAAAGCCATCGTTGAGCACAAAGACGCCACACCTGAACAGCTTTCAATTGACGAGTGCAATACCGGTATCTTGGCGGTCCCAACGGCCAAACTGCATCAATGGTTACCGACACTGTCCAATGATAATGCCCAAGGCGAGTACTACCTTACTGACGTGATCGCCATGTCGGTGAACGATGGCATCCGAGTGGAAACCTTGCAGCCTGAATTTGCCGAGGAAACGTACGGTGTCAATAATCGCGCTCAACAGGCAGAACTAGAGCGTTGGTATCAGGCTCGTTTGGTTGATGAGCTCATGACAAAAGGCGTGACCGTATTGGACCCAGCTCGATTAGACATTCGACCAGGTGTGGCTGGGCAAGGTGTGGAAGTAGGTCGAGACGTGGTGATCGACACCAATGTTATCTTAGAAGGTTCGGTCGTGTTGGGAGACGGTGTTCGTATTGAGGCCAACTGTATCATACGCAATTCTGCCATCGCGGCGGGTACCGTGATTCGTGCATTCAGCCACGTGGAAGACGCTAACGTTCAGCAAGCATGTGAGGTAGGCCCATACGCACGCTTGCGTCCTGGTGCGCAGCTAGAAAGTGGCGCCAAGGTGGGCAACTTCTGCGAAGTGAAAAAATCCATCGTGGGTGAAGGCTCTAAAGTAAACCATCTGACTTACATTGGTGACGCCGTGATTGGCAAAGGCGCCAACATTGGTGCGGGCACCATCACCTGTAACTACGATGGCGTTAACAAATTCAAAACCGAAATTGGTGACGGTGCGTTCATTGGTTCGAATAGCTCATTAGTCGCACCGGTTAAGGTGGGCGATTTCGCCACGGTGGGTGCCGGTTCCACCATTACCAAAGATGTGGATGCTGACAAGTTAGCGGTTGCCCGAGGCAAGCAAGTGAACCTCACTTGGCAGCGCCCGACTAAAAAATAAAAAACAATCGAGAAAAATTAATTATAAGGATGGGGGGTGAGTGTGGTCTGCCTCTCCTCCCCTAAAAAAGGAAGACAGTATGTGTGGAATTGTGGGCGGTATTGCCCAGCGTGAAGTAAACGAAATCTTGTTGGAAGGCCTTCGCCGTCTTGAGTATCGAGGGTATGACAGTGCGGGTTTAGCCGTCATGTCAGATGCCGGTGTGATTGAACGTTGTCGTCGCGTGGGTAAAGTAAAAGAACTTGAGGCCGGTATTGCGGCGGACCCATTCGCTGGGAAAATGGGCATCGCACACACCCGTTGGGCCACACACGGAAAGCCGTCAGAAGAAAACTCTCACCCGCATATGTCCGGTGAGCGCCTCGTGATTGTGCATAACGGCATTATCGAAAACCATGAAGAATTGCGTGAAGAATTGAAGGGTCGCTGTTATGAGTTTTTATCTCAAACCGATACCGAAGTCATCGTGCACTTGATTCATGAAAACTTACAAAAGACATCCTCCCTAACCGATGCGGTAAAAGAAGCCATCAATCGTTTGGAAGGGGCTTACGCCCTAGGCGTGATGAGTGCCGACCATCCCGATTTGTTAGTGGCCGCACGTCAAGGTTCCCCGCTGGTGATTGGTGTGGGCAGTGGCGAACATTTCATTGCTTCTGACCAATTAGCGCTGCTTCAAGTGACTGACCGTTTTATTTTCTTGAATGAAGGCGACGTGGCAGAGCTTACCACTGCAAACGTAAAAGTGTGGGACAAAGACAATCGTGAAGTCGTTCATGATGTGAATGTGTTCGAACACAAGATGGATAGCGCCGATAAGGGCGAGTTCCGTCACTACATGATGAAAGAAATTTACGAACAGCCCGACGTGATTCGCAACTGTTTAGAAGGTCGTATTAGCAAGACGCATCTTCTTGAGCAGGCTTTTGGTGTAAAAGCTAAAGAAGTGTTCGATAAAACCCAAGCGGTGCAAATCATTGCCTGTGGAACCTCTTATCACTCCGGCATGGTGGCGAAATACTGGATTGAAAGCTTGGTGGGCATTCCGTGTAACATCGAGGTGGCCAGTGAGTATCGCTACCGTAAAACCGTGGCGCTGCCGAACAGTTTGTTTATTACCATTTCCCAGTCAGGTGAAACGGCCGATACGTTAGCGGCTTTGCGTAAGGCAAAAGAAATCGGGTTTACGGCTAGCTTAACCATTTGTAACGTACCGGGTTCATCTCTGGTACGTGAATCGGACTTAGCCATCATGACTAACGCGGGCCCAGAAATTGGTGTGGCATCGACTAAGGCGTTTACCTCTCAATTGGTGGCGTTAATGATGTTGACCATCGCTTTAGGTCGCCGTCATGGCATGGTGCCGCAAGTGGAAGAAGAAATCGTTTCTGACCTAATCAAGCTACCGGAGCTGATCGAAAAAGCCATCGCGATGGACAGCGATATAGAGGTCTTAGCGCAAGACTTTGTCGAAAAACATAATGGATTGTTCTTAGGTCGCGGTGCGATGTATCCAATCGCAATGGAAGGTGCGCTTAAGCTGAAAGAAATTTCTTATATTCATGCCGAAGCCTATCCCGCAGGTGAGCTCAAGCATGGGCCTTTAGCCTTGGTGGATAAAGATACGCCGATCGTGACGGTTGCACCTCAAAATGAACTGTTGGATAAATTAAAATCCAACTTAGAAGAAGTGCGTGCCCGTGGCGGTGAATTGTTTGTGTTTGCCGATGAAAAAGCCCGCGTACAAAGTACGGATAATATGAAAGTATTAAGCATGCCGTCGTGCAGCGATTTGATGGAACCCATTCTATACATCATTCCATTGCAGTTGCTTAGCTATCACGTGGCGGTATTGCGTGGCACCGACGTGGATCAACCTCGCAACTTGGCCAAGTCTGTCACGGTAGAATAGCCACCGACGCCAGTAGCTGACGCTGATGAAAAAGGGAGCCATACGCTCCCTTTTTTGTGGGCGCAAATCGACTGCTTCTTCAATATTAGATAGGTGATGCCAATGGAAATGTGCTTGTGGGCGCAAGAACGCGAGGCGTGCCATTCTCGCTGATCAAGAATATTAATTTGCTTTTGTAGAATATTTTATGTCCATAGATCCATGATTTTTAATTTGTGCGCGTAATTGGAGCGTGAAAACCGGCTAACCCGTTGTTTTAATGTTGAAAATTGTCTGTTGTTTAAGCAGTGCCTTAGTTTGGAGCATTCATAAAACTAATTTTCGTTATGTGTCTACCCTAATTACAGCAAGTGTTATACTTGTTTGCTATAACTGAATATATATTGAATCAAAAGTGGGCAATTTATGCATATTGGATCGTGGGCGATAGTGTTGTCTGTTTTCTGGTTGTTGCTGTCTGGTTACTTCCAGCCGCTGCTTCTCATATTTGGTGTTGTATCTGTGCTCGTTGTGGTGTTGACGGTAAAACGGATGGACACCGTTGATCAAGAATTAAAAGAATTGAAGTTCGGTCTCTCGATCCTTAAATACGTGCCTTGGCTTTTAAAAGAGATTGTGACGTCCGCTATGGATGTAACCAAATTGGTATGGGGACCAAAAGCAAAACTCGCCCCCGCCCTATCTAAAATCCCAGTCGATCAAGTGCCCGCCAATAAACACGTTCTATTTGCCAATTCCATTACGCTCACACCCGGCACTCTGTGTGTGGATCTAGATGATAAGGAAGTGACAGTGCATGCTTTGAATAAGTCGTCTATCGACGCCTTACACCAAGGTCACATGAGCGAGAAGATCAATAAGCTGTGGGGAAGACAATCATGACGGGTGTGTTAGCGGCCGTCTGCGTTGCTATCTTGGTGATCATGGCCTTGGCATTAGCGCGGGCATTAAAAGCGCCGACTGTTTACGACCGAATCTTGGGTGTGAATATGTTCGGCACCAAAACAGTTTTGTTCATTGCGGCGGTTGGCTATTTGATGGGGCGTCCGGATTTTTTAGACATTGCCATTGTATACGCCCTCATTAACTTCATCGGCATGATTGCAGTGTTGAGGTATTTTGAATATGCCTCCCCAACAGAATAAGCGATAGGGAAAAACAAATTAACATGGCCGTTCTCGATATTATTAGCAGCATCCTTCTTCTTCTTGGTGTGTTCTTTGGCATTAGCGGCGCCATGGGCCTATTCCGTTTCCCCGACTTTTTTACCCGCGTACACGCCTCCAGTGTGACCGATACGTTGGCTGCGATGTTAATAATTGGTGGTCTACTACTGCAAACTTCATTCGACCTAAATACGGCGAAGCTGCTGTTTATTTTGCTGTTTTTGATGGTGACCAGCCCTACGGCATCCCATGCTCTCGCTAAGTCAGCAAGGCATGGCGGCTTACTGACCTTGCCTGAATCTCGCAGCGATCAAAAGGAATCCTAGACCATGGCTGAATTCATTGATTTGGTGCTGCTTGCCATGCTGGCCATTACGGCCTTACGCATTATTTTCCTTAAAGATCTATTTGCCGTCGTGATGCTGTTTGGTATTTACAGTTTTTTGTCTGCGTTGATTTTTGTCAGCTTAGACGCGGTGGATGTCGCCTTCACCGAAGCGTCGGTGGGAGCCGGTATCTCTACAGTATTGATGTTAGGTACTTTGGCTTTAACGGGTCGTACTGAAAAAGAAAACCAGCATTCTTCACTCTTGCCATTAGTGGTTGTGGTGGTGACGGGGGCTGCGCTGATTTACGGCACGTTAGATATGCCGCCGTTTGGCGCTGCGGATAACCCGATCCATGAACATGTGGCACCTCGTTATATCGAAGAGTCTCCGAAAGAAGTGGGCTTGCCTAATATGGTGACATCGGTACTGGCCAGCTATCGGGGTTTTGACACCATGGGGGAGACAGTGGTGGTGTTCTCTGCGGCGATCGGTGTGCTGTCGTTGCTGGGTGTAAGACGTCGAAAAGAGAACGAATCGGCAGAATCAGGCTTGATGGAGCATAGGGTGCTGCACGTCATTGCCAAGCTCGTTATTCCTATGATCATCTTGTTTGCTCTTTATGTGCAATTTCACGGTGACTTCGGTCCAGGCGGAGGATTCCAGGCCGGAGTGATCGCCGCTGCGGCCTTTATTCTTTATTCATTGGTGTTTGGTTTGCCCCGTGCATTTGCTGTGGTTAGCCCTACTGTGCTTCGTTACCTAGCTGCGTTTGGGGTGCTGCTGTATGCCGGTGTGGGTGTGGTGTCTATGTTAAAGGGCGGCCATTTCTTAGATTACAACGTCTTGGCTGCTAATCCGATTTCTGGGCAACACTATGGCATCATTATCATCGAGCTTGGTGTGGGGATTACCGTGTTTGCAGTCATGCTCAGTATCTTTTATGCCTTTGGCAGTCAGGCAGAGAGGTCCGATATCAAATGAATCATGTCCTAGATTATTACAATTATTGGATCGTCGTCTTTTTGATGATGTCGGGCTTTTACATCGTTATATCGGCCAATAATTTGGTGAAAAAAATTGTTGGTTTGAACATATTCCAGACGTCTGTGTTCATGCTCTATATCTCCATGGGTAAAGTCAGCGGAGGCACCGCTCCGATCGTGGTAGAGGGGGTGACGCAGTATTCGAATCCTTTACCTCATGTGTTAATTCTTACCGCGATCGTGGTTGGCGTGGCAACAACGGCGGTAGGGTTGTCTTTGATTGTGCGTATCAAACGGGCTTATGGCACGGTTGAAGAGAACGAATTTGAAAACAAGGATGATGCCATCTAATGCTAGAACAACACTTGGCCGTACTTCCTATCCTTTTACCTTTGATGGCTGCTCCAATCGTTTTGATTTTAGGGCGAAACGCTCTGTCTTGGGGTTTGGCCATTCTCGTCAGTGGCTTGGCATGCTTTGTTGCTTGGCAGCTTTTGGCTGCCACATTATCTGATGGTGTTATTCGTTATGCTGTGGGAGGCTGGGCGCCGCCGTGGGGTATCGAAATGCGTATCGACACAGCCAACGCGTTTGTCTTGTTGGCCGTGACGGCTATTTCTACGTTTGTTTTGCTGTATTCGAAAGAAAGCATCAAGAAAGAAATGGATGAGTCCCAGCACGGTCTATTTTATACAGCGTATTTACTGTGCTTGGCGGGCTTATCTGGCATTTTAATCACAGGGGATGCGTTTAACCTATTCGTGTTCTTAGAAATCTCATCTCTCGCAACCTATACCTTGGTAAGTCTAGCTCGCGATCGTCGTTGTTTGACGGCCACGTTTCGTTATTTGGTTATGGGCACCATCGGGGCCACGTTTATCTTGATTGGTGTTGGCATGCTGTATATGAAAACCGGCACGCTGAACATGTTGGACTTAGCGGAGCGTATTCACGCTTACGACAGCAGTCGTACCATCAATACGGGGCTCGCCTTTATTATGGTGGGCGTGAGTATTAAGTTGGCCTTATTTCCTCTTCACGCTTGGCTACCAGCGGCATACACACATGCGCCTTCTGCCGTAACCGCTTTTCTTGCGAGTACAGCCACCAAGGTGGCGGTCTACGTCATGATCCGTTTCATTTTTACCGTATTTGGCGCCGAGCATGTCTTTGAAGACATGAGTATGGATTGGATCTTAATGGTGCTGGCGATTGTGGCCATCTTTAAGTGTTCCTATATGGCCACCGTTCAAAGTAATGTGAAGACGGTTCTTGCGTACTCCAGTGTGGCCCAGATCGGATACATGGTGCTCGGCATTAGTTTGGTCAGTGCAACCGGCTTAATGGCCAGCCTTATTCATATTTTTAATCATGCTCTGATGAAGGGTGCGCTGTTTATGGCGGTGGGCGCCGTGTTCTATCGTATGGGATCTGTGGATATTAAGGCGTTTCGTGGTTTAGGTAGGCTGATGCCTTGGACCATGGCGGCATTTACATTAGCAGGATTGAGCATCATTGGCGTGCCTCTTACCGTGGGATTTGTGAGCAAGTGGTACCTTGTCACTGCCGCGCTTGAGCAAAATCATTGGGTTGTTGCAGGCCTCGTTTTAGCGGGCTCATTACTTGCGGTGGTGTACATAGGTCGTGTGCTTGAAGCGGCTTATTTTCAACAACCTGACGAAGGACAGGCTGACGTGAAAGAAGTGCCTCTGACCATGCTCATACCCATGTGGTTACTGGTATTGGCAAATGTGTATTTTGGTGTCGATACCAGTCTGACCTCAGAGGCCGCTAAGCACGCGTCGGATTTACTTTTTCAAAATAGCGACGCCATTAGTGCATTAATGGATTCGTTGCATGGGCCCACCGCTCAAGCAGTTTCTGAAACCAGTGGTCTAACTGGGGAGGTGCTGCAATGAACCTTTGGCAAGGGCTCGCCCCCTCACAATTAATTGTTCTTGCTGTTCTGGTACCGTTTGTGGGTGCCTTGTTGGTGGCCGCGACAGGGAAAAAACCGAATCTTAGAGAAGCGGTGACCTTAGTGACGGCGGTGACCTTATTTACTGTGGTGATGGGGATTACCGACCTTACGCTTCAGGGCACGCCCATCAGTTTGCACATCATCGACATTTTTCCTGGGCTGAGCATTCAATTTGATGTGGAGCCGCTCGGTGTTTTATTTGCGCTCGTGGCCAGTTTTCTGTGGATTGTGACCAGCGTGTATGCCGTGGGCTACATGAGAGGCAATAACGAAGGCAACCAAACTCGTTTCTTCTTTTGCTTTGCGTTTTCCATTAGCTCGGTGATGGCGATCTGTTTTTCAGGCAACCTACTGACACTGTTTGTTTTCTATGAAGTGTTAACCCTAGCTACATACCCACTGGTAACCCATGCGGGCAACGATGCCGCCAAGCAAGGTGGGCGCACCTATCTTGGAATCCTTCTTAGTACCTCGATTTGTTTCTTGCTGTTTGCCATTGTCGGCACCTACTCCTTAACCGGTACCCTAGAATTTAAGCCCGGCGGTGTGTTTGATGACACTCACAACAAAGCCATTATGGGTTTGTTGTTGGTATTGTTTAGCTTCGGAATTGGTAAGGCTGCGTTAATGCCTTTCCATCGTTGGTTACCGGCGGCCATGGTGGCGCCCACTCCCGTCAGTGCGCTATTGCATGCGGTTGCGGTCGTGAAAGCGGGCGTCTTCAGTATTCTCAAAGTCGCGGTTTATGTGTTTGGTATCGATGGATTATCAGAGCTGACGGCCACCGACTTTGTTTTGTACATGGCGGCGGCCACGATGGTGATCGCGTCGATCATTGCTCTCACCAAAGATAACCTGAAAGCGCGTCTCGCCTATTCGACGGTGGCGCAGTTAAGTTACATCGTATTAGGAGCCATGCTGGCCACGACGGCGGGGGCCATTGGCGGGGCGATGCATATTGCGACCCATGCCTTCGGCAAAATAACGCTTTTCTTTGTTGCGGGAGCGATCTACACCACGGCTCACAAAAAGTTAGTGAGCGAATTGGATGGCATCGGTAAGCGGATGCCGTTGACCATGGCAGCCTTCACCATCGGCGCCATTTCCATGATTGGTTTGCCACCCGCAGCGGGCTTTATTTCGAAGTGGTATTTGTTGCTAGGGGCTTTAGATGTGGGTCAATGGGTCGCGGTCATTGCCCTTGTCTTGAGTACCTTATTGAATGCGGCGTACTTCATTCCGATTATCTATGCAGCGTACTTTAAGCAAGAAAAAGCAGGCCATCATGATACCCATGGCGAAGCCTCTTTACCGATATTAATCCCATTGTTAATCACGGCGGCCATGACGCTCTTGGTGTTCTTTAATCCTGACTTGCCATTGGCATTGGCGAAACAAATGTTGGAGGTATCCCCATGAGCGAGCCCCAAAAGCACTGGTTAGTTCGGGCAGAGACCATTCGCCTATTATGGAAAATCTTCATTGCCATCTTGGTAGTGACCGTCTTAGCCGAAGTGCTAATACACAAGCACGAGCATTTCGGAATTGATGGCAGTTTTGGCTTTTCAGCCTGGTACGGTTTTATCACCTGTGCGGCCATGGTGGTTGGCGCAAAGGTTTTGGGTTATGTGTTGAAGCGCGGGGAAGATTATTATGATGATTGAGATGCCGCCTGGCTGGATAATCATTGCCGGCGCTTTACTCATTCCGTTAACAAAAGGGTTACTGCGTCAGGCGGTGATGGTGGCGTTACCTGTGCTGTCACTGGCCCTCATTTGGACGTTACCTGAGGGTGCAAGCGTTAAGACAGGGTTTTTAGATTACACCCTTGAGCCCCTCGCGTTTACCTCGGTAGGCAAATTGTTTGCGACCATTTTTTCTTTGATGGTGCTGGTGGGTGGTATTTTTGCTATGCGCACGGCGTCCACCTTGGAGCTGGCGGCGGCTTTCTTATATGCCGGCAGCGCCGTTGGCGTTACTTCCTCTGGCGACTTAATTAGCGTCTTCATCTACTGGGAACTGATGGCCATTGGCTCCACTGCCGTCATTTGGGCGGGAGCGACGGAGGGTGCCTATAAGGCCAGCATGCGTTATTTACTCATGCATTTATTTGGCGGCGTTGTGCTCATGGCGGGCATCATCTGGCACATTCACGCTACGGGTTCCATTGAGTTCACCGTGTTGGGGTTACAAGGTCCAGCGCAATGGCTGATTCTCATCGGCTTTTTGGTTAACGCGGGCGCGCCACCCTTTTCTGCTTGGATCGCAGACGCGTATCCTGAGGCTAGCCCGAGTGGCGCGGTGTTCTTGTCGGCCTTTACCACTAAGACCGCCGTGTTTACCTTGTTGATTGCGTTTCCTGGTACTGGGGTTTTGATCCCTATTGGCTGCTTTATGATTTTCTACGGCATCATCTATGCCCTTTTGGAAAATGATGCTCGCAGAATCTTGTCCTACAGCATTGTAAACCAGGTGGGTTTCATGGTGACGGGTATTGGGATTGGTACCGAAATGGCGTTGAACGGTGCTGCCGCTCACGCGTTTGCACACATCATTTATAAAGCCTTGTTACTGATGACCGCGGGTGCCGTGTTGTATCAAACCGGTAAGCGTCGCTGCAGTGATTTGGGTGGCTTGTTTCACAGCATGCCGTTCACGACGGTGTACGGTATTATTGGAGCGTTAGCCATATCTTCTTTCCCATTTACCTCAGGCTTTGTGTCCAAGTCTATGATTTCGTCTTCCGCAGCCTATGAGCATATTACCTGGGTATGGTTCTTATTGGCCGCTGCGTCTGCCGGTGTTTTCCTGCATGCCGGTGTTAAGTACCCATGGTTCGTGTTCTTTCAAAAGGACTCAGGTCTAAGACCAGCAGAGCCGCCGAAAAATATGCAAGTGGCTATGTTTGTGTTCGCCTTCTTGTGTATCGCGATCGGTGTGTTCCCAGAGCCCCTTTACTCCATGCTGCCTTACCCAGTGGAGTACAAGCCCTATACGGCCGATCACTTGGTGACGCAGTTCCAGTTGCTCTTGTTTGCCGGATTGGCTTTCTTCCTATTGCTGCCCATGATGAAGCGTACAGAAACCATTAGCCTCGATTTTGACTGGTTGTATCGCAAACCAGGGTTGGCGCTAGTGAAATGGTTTTTATGTACTGTGGATGGCGTATGGCAGCGAATTGAAGCGGCGGCTAAAGGCTCCATTGCCCAGGCCGTGAAGCGCTCTTATGATGCTGAGTCTGAACAACCCAAAGGGTATTTCGGTAAATTGTGGCCCACGGAAACTATGGTGGTTTGGGTAGCGGTGCTGTTAACGGGCTACCTAGTGATGTATTACGTCTAATGATTATCATCGAGGGAGCTCGTCTCCCTCGAGTTATGACTACTATTCTGTTGTGTTGAACGTGACCGTCGAAAGGCGGTGGCCAGAGATACTCCCTCCTAAAAAGTGTTCATCCAAATGGCCTTGCTCGGATTTAATAACCGTGATGGTCGTTTCACACGGGCCCTCACCAAGTTGTGCAAAGTCTTCCGCTGGCAAAACAAAGTGCCCATCGTCGATTAGGTTGTCTGTGCTCCATGTGTATTCAGCATCATTCTGACAGAGGCTTTGAATGTAGATTGAAACCGACACGAGAGAGACGCCAGCCTGCCAATGGAATGTGAGAGGGTTTTGGCGGCGATGGGTTTCGTTGGCCAAAGGGGCCGATATGATAAACGCGGGTGGTACGGTCACATGGCTATCCCACGCGTGGTTTGAGTTTCCACGTATCAGAGCAACATAATAGAGGTTGCTTAAGGAAATGGGAGATTGACCTTCGTACCACCACGTACCGGTGATTTGATCTTTAATGAAAGGGTCTGTTATTGCTTGCCTTATTCGCAGCCGAGTGACGTCTTGGGATAGTTGCCCTAGGGCTGCAAATAAATCGTTTGAGTTAAGGCTGCGATTGATGGGGTTCCCTGTGCTTGCCCACAGTCGATCACTTGAATGCAGTCTAAGGTTTCCGTAGGCATCCGATAGTTGCGCATGTACGAATGTATGTTGGCCGCTAGCCGTCACCTGAATGTTTGCCCGCATATCTTGAGTCTGAACATCCTCTGAGTCGGCAAAAAAATCGCTGCAACCAGACAGCGAGCTGGTGAGCGTGACTATAAAGAAGACGGTCTTAAGCAGGTTTATCTGGGTTTTTAACATGATCTACCACTCCTTCCTTAAACCCAAGGTCCACTGAAGGAGCTCTTGACCGAGAACCTCTTCCACATAGTCGGCTTGTAACAAAAATAATAAATCTGGGTTTAGCTGAAATTCGATTCCCGCTAAGCCACCGTAAGACTCATCGTGAACGCGTGCCAATACAAGGTCGTCATGGTAAGCACTGCCTCGATAGTAGTTAGAGCTGACGCCCAAATACGGATGAGCGTCACCGAAACGGGTACGATATTTCGCAGCAAATCGAGTACCGAACAATTTGATGTAAGAGTGAGGTTGAGCGGTGGTTTTAAATTCAGAAAAGGCCAGATAACTCAACTCAATGCTGAGGTCTTGAAAGCGGATGCCAAAACCTGTGATACCGGTGGACGGTTGACGATACCCTTCATGTTGGATGCTCGCCTGTCCAAATTGTAGATGGCCGTAACCCGATGCAGCAAAACAAGATGCCGCCATGCTCGAAGCCACAACCGCCACTGATAGAAAACGCATATTTACCTCCGTGTAAATGCATTCGCGGCGGCATTATGTCAAGCGAGTAGATTGTAAGTCTATGATTTTATGGGATTAAAAATTATTTGTAGGACAATATCGGATGGTTTGTTTTAAATGAGAAAAGCTCTGTGATGGCTACATTGGCAGGAGTGCTATCTGCATTGACTCGTTCAAGGTTCAATTTGGGCAATTCACTGCTCGCAATGCTTACTGTTCACTAATCCTCATTAGTACCTCCGTTTCTCTATGGCTCTTTTTTTCTTTCCTAGGCCAGTTTTGCTATGAAATTGGCCCAAAATCACATGAATATGGCGTTTCGGCCAAATTGTTTTGATCAAAGCGGAAGTAGACTGGCCCTCCTGTTTCGAAGTCGATGGTGAAACAGAATAAAAATAAAAATAAAAGGCTACTCCCAATGAAGAAAAACACGCTCCTTGCCATGGGCCTCGCGGCTTCGTGTGCTCTTCCATTTCAGTCTGCGCAAGCACTGGATATCGCAGGTTTACTCGGCTTTGCTGGTGGTATTTTTAACCAAGCCAGTTTTCCAGAATCCGATGCCTACACCACAGACGATGACATTATCATCGACGCCTTTGATGGTGTTGAACTGGCCGCCAACATTTTTTGTGCCCACCGATTTAGCGGCGGGCGATCTTGCCCCTGCGGTAATTTTTATTAACAGCTGGGCGCTAAACGAATACGAATATCTTCAACAAGCAGGCGAACTAGCTGAAAAAGGTTACGTGGTTTTAAGTTATTCCACGCGCGGTTACGGCACCTCCACTGGCCAGATCAATACGGGTGGCCCGAAAGACATGGACGACTTTAGTCGTGTGGTGGATTACCTTATTGCAAACTACCCCGTTGATCCACAAGCGATTGGTGCGGCGGGTATTTCCTACGGCGCGGGTATTTCTTTGTTAGGTGCTGCACATGACAGTCGCATCAAAGCGGTTTCGGCCATGAGTGGTTGGGGCAGCTTGGTGGATGCACTTTACGGTGACTCAACGCCACGTTTGGTTTGGGGTGAGATTTTAACGCTCACAGGCGATTTAATTGGTGACTTGGACCCCATCGTGAACCAGCACTGGAGCGACCTGAAAAATCAAAACTTAGAGGCTTTGCCGGCCATCATCGAATGGGGTAATGAGCGCTCACCGTTGCACAAAGTGGATCAGCTCAATGCCAATGGCACAGCCGTTTACTTGGGTAAAGCTTACGGCGATGTGTTGTTCCGTCCGAACAGCATTCTAGAATTGTTTAGCGCACTTGAAGGACCAAAATTTGTAGACCTCGAACCCGGTACCCATGCAACAGCAGATTTACTACCGCCATTATTGGGTTTGCCTGAAAACACACAGTGGGATCACACCTATGAATGGTTCGACTATCACCTAAAAGGTGAGAACAATGCCATAGCGACCGCCAAGCCCGTCAACATGAAGGTGAAGTTCTCTGATAACTGGGAACAATTCGACAGCTTCCCAATTGCAGAAGCGACAACAGAAACCTTTTATCTTCACCCGCGTAGCCTGATTGATGATGGTGATCTAAAAGACTATGGCTATTCTGGTTGGGCAACGGACGATGCGTATAACACCTTGCTAGGTTCTATTTATGAAACCGGGTTCCCTTTGGTATCCGAAATGTTGCAGCAAATTGTGGACTTGCCAGTGTTAACAGACATTTCAGCGGCTAACGATAATCACTCGATTTATTACAAATCGAATTTATTGACACAACCCATGGCGATTCGTGGTAATCCTTCGGTTCACGTTACGCTACAACCTCATGCGGAAGTGGCTCAAATCTACGCTTACCTGTATGACATGGATTTAACCGGTACTGGCACGTTGATTACTCATGGCGCTTACACCTTGCCGCAAGTAACGTACAAGGACAAAGTGGCGGTAGACATCGAGTTAGTGACCACGGCTTATGATCTTCCTGCAGGCCATCGTCTTGTGATCGCCTTCGACTCAAAGGACATCGAATATCAATCTGTCACTAGCAGTGGATATCGTTTAGACATCGAGTTCGATCGTGATCAACAAAATATACTGAGCGTACCAACCCTTTAACGAGTGTTTAGCCCCTAGCCTTTTCGCCCTCTTCGGAGGGCTTTTTTATGGCGACCAACCGATGCGATCTGCTTCATGTCGCCTTGATGGGAAATTAGCTATACTGGCCCCTTTCCTTGAATAGCCCGTTTGCACCATGTCTCAGCCAAAGCACATAGCCTTTTTTCGTTTATCCGCCCTTGGGGATGTGGTACTCGCCATTCCCATGATTCGAACGCTTCAACAGGCGTGGCCAGATGTGAAGATTACCTGGATCACCAGTTCGGCTGTGTATCCTTTATTGGAAGGCCTAGACGGTGTGGAATTCTTGGTGATTCCCAAGCCGCAAAAGATCAAAGATTACCTAGCCTTGCGTCAGTTGTTTAAAGCCTACGAGTTCGATGTGCTGATCGCGGCCCAAGCCAGTTTCCGTACCAACTTGATCTATCCGCACATTAATGCCAAACGAAAAATTGGTTTCGATAATGGCCGTGCTAAAGATTTGCATTCATGGTTTGTAAAAGAACAAATTTCACCGGCGGATGAACACTTAGCGGAAGGCTTCATGGGCTTTGCCAAACACCTGTGTGTACCGACCCCCGCGAAAGAAAAGTTCACTTGGAATATGTTTGTCAGTGAAGACGATCAAGCATGGGCGAAAGCGCAGCGTAAGGCGGATAAGTTCATCGCCATTAATGCGGCGGCGAGCAAAGCCGAGCGTACATGGAAGGCAGAACATTACGCTAAGTTAATCGACGAAGCCGTGGCCAAATACCAATGTCAGGTGGTGCTAACTGGCGGCCCAGCCGCCAACGAAATTGAGCTGGCGGCTCAAATTGAAACACTGGCGTCTAGTCCCGTTGACAACCTAGTGGGTAAAACCAAGCACAAACAAATTGCCGCCCTGCTGGGTGAGGTGGATTGCCTCATCGCCCCCGATACCGGCCCAGCTCATATCGCCGTGGCCATGAATACCCCTGTGATTGGATTGTATGCCGTGGCCCGTTCGGGGTTGTCTGGTCCGTATCAATCACCCGATTACACGGTGGATAAATACCCTGAAGCCGTTGAAAAGTTTTTAGGTAAGTCTTTCGAGCAAGCCGGTTGGCATGAGCGCGTGCATCATGAAGATGCCATGGATTTGATTCAGGTTGAGGATGTGATGGGGCAGCTAGCTAGAGTGTTTGACGCACTTAAAATTTAAGTGGTTAACGAAAGGGCTGACTGCCCTTTCAAAGAAAGATTAATGCTTTGTCGTGTTACTCGGCATCACATCAAAGATTTTAATGGCCTGTTCGCCATCGTCGCGAACAGCCTTGCCCACCGGTGTCACGCGAGTCGCAAGTTCGGAAGGCGCTTCCACTTCGTCTTTCATCACGTCTAAGTAGCCGCAGGCCACGCATTCACGGGTTTCCTTCCCTTCTTCGTTCTTGTACATCACCAGCTTGTCCATCTCGCTGCACTTGGGGCATACCGCGCCGGCGATGAAGCGTTTTTGAGCTTTAAACATAACAGGTTCTCAGGGGTAGAAAGGTTGCGACATTATAGCCATCTTAGGGAGGAATGTCAGACGGGTGTGGATTGGGTGGTGCTTGTGATAACCAGCCGTAAAAAAGGAGCCGAGACACACTCGGCTCCTTTGTTTATGTCATTAAGCCGCCTTAATGCCACTATGACGCAACAACGGCTCCACGCTGGGCTCACGACCACGGAAATTCTTAAACAGCACGGCAGCGTCTTCTTCACCGCCACGGCTTAATATTTCGTTGTAGAACGATTGGCCCGTCTCAGCATTGAAGATGCCCTCTTCCTCGAAGCGGCTATAGGCGTCGGCGCTTAATACTTCAGCCCACTTGTAGCTGTAGTAACCTGCTGCGTAGCCGCCGGCAAAGATGTGACCGAAGCTGTGCTGGAAGCGGTTGGTTTCGGGGGCTGGCACCACCGCCACTTGGGCACGGACTTCGTTCAACAAATCTTGAATGCTTCTTGGGCTCTCAGGGTTGTATTCCAAATGCATTTTGAAATCGAACAAGGCGAATTCCAATTGGCGTACCATCATCATGGCACTCTGGAAATGCTTGGCGTCCAGCATCTTGTTTAGCAGCTCTTGGGGCAGAGGTTCGCCAGTGTCCACATGGCCACTGATGAAGGCCAAGGCTTCTGGTTCCCAGCACCAGTTTTCCATGAACTGACTCGGTAGCTCGACCGCATCCCAGGCTACACCGTTGATGCCGCTGACTGCTGCGGTGCTGACCTGAGTGAGCATGTGGTGGATGCCGTGACCAAATTCATGGAATAGGGTGGTCAGTTCATCATGGGTTAGTAAGGCAGGCTGATCGCCCACTGGCGGAGTAAAGTTACACACTAAGTAGGCGATTGGGGTTTGGGCTTCGCCATCGGCTTTGATGCGTCGTACTCGGCACTCGTCCATCCAAGCGCCACCGCGTTTTTTGGCACGGGCATAAAGGTCTAGGTAGAAGCGTGCTACGAGGTTGCCGTCTTTATAGATGTTGAACAGCTGAACGTCTGGGTGGTACAGGCTGCCATTTTCCACCGTGGCGGTGTCGTCTTCGCGAATTTCTACCGAGAACAAACGCTTGGCCACTTCAAACAAACCGTTCAATACTTTTGGGGCAGGCAAGTATGGACGAATTTCTTCTTGGCTGATGCTGTATCTGGCCTGCTTTAATTTTTCACCGTAATAAGTGACGTCCCAAGCGTTGAGTGTCTCGACACCGTGTTCGCTCTTGGCAAATTCACTTAGTTCAGCAAACTCTTTTTCTGCTTGAGGTTTGGACTTGGCGGCTAAATCGTTTAAGAACCCCATCACTTGCTCAGGGCTCTCGGCCATCTTGCTGGCTAACGAGTAATGAGCATAGCTGTCGAAGCCCAATAGATTGGCAAGTTCGTGGCGCAGCTTAAGGATTTCTTCCATTAACGAGCTGTTATCGAACTCGTTGGCATTTGGCCCTTGGTCGGATGCACGAGTAGAGAACGCCACATACATTTCTTCTCTTAATGCTGCATTGTCGCAATAGGTCATGACCGGTAGGTAACACGGAAAATCGAGGGTCAGTAGATAGCCTTCTTTATCGTCGGCCTTTGCTGCCTGGGCGAACCCTGCCAATGAAGATTCTGGTACCCCGGCCAGTTCGGATTTTTCGGTAATGTGTTTTTGCCATTTATTGGTGGCATCTAACACGTTTTCGCCGAACTTGCTGGAGATCTCACTTAAGCGGGATTGAATCTCACCATAACGCTTTTTCTTTTCCTCTGGCAGGTCGACACCGGCTAAATGGAAATCGCGCAGCCCATTTAAAATGGTCTTTTGTTGCGCCTTGGTCAACGTGGCAAATTCAGGACTGTCTTTGATGGCCACATAGGCTTGTTGTAAGGCTTTGTTCTGGCCAACTTCTGTGCTGTAGGCCGATAACTTGGGTAAACAGGCATTGTAGGCTTCACGCAGATCATCGCTGTTCATAACACTGTTGAGGTGGCTGACTGGGCTCCAAGCCTTTCCTAGTACGTCATCCAGCTCCTCTAGTTTGGCCACTAAGGTGCCCCAGGTTGGATTTTCTAGGGTGCTCAGAGTGCGAATGGCCTCTAAGTTGTCGTCTAGGTGGCTAGAGATGGCGTCTACGATGAGTGAAGGATCCACTTCACTGAAGACCGGTAAAGCTTGTGGCTTTGTTAGGGTGTTTTCAGTCGGCATAAATGACCTGTTGGTATGTTTGTCTTGGGTAAGTTGATATATGGTGGGGGCATAACCTCAAAATTCAAGTTTTAGCTAATAATAAGGAAGGTGAACCTGTGGCTAGCCCAAGTTATAGCGCTCGTTCCGTGCGGCCATTTCAAGGGATGACGCCAGCTCTCGGTGATCGGGTTTTTGTGGACCCCTCAGCCACCGTGCTCGGTGACGTTACCTTAGGCGATGATTGCTCCGTTTGGCCCAATACCGTGATTCGTGGGGATATGCACACCATCACCGTTGGCGCACGCTGTAGCATTCAAGATGGATCGGTTCTGCACATTACCCATGCCAGTGACTATAACCCAGGGGGCTACCCTTTGACCTTAGGTGACGAAGTGACCGTGGGTCACATGGTGATGCTGCATGGCTGCACCATAGGTTCACGGGTTTTGATCGGTATGCAGTCGATGGTCATGGACGGTGCCGTGATTGAAGACGAAGTGGTACTCGGTGCAGGTTCCTTGGTGCCGCCGGGTAAGGTGCTCGAAAGTGGCTTTCTTTATGTTGGGCGACCCGCTAAACCCGTTCGCCCGTTGACGGAAAAAGAGTTGTCGTATTTCTCCTATACCGCAGGGAATTACGTTAAGTTAAAAGACCAACACATTAATGAGAATTACACCTCACTCTAGCGTTTCTATTAGGCTTCTAATGCTTTTCACTGATGGTAATCCAAAAGTGGTTTGCTAGTGTGACAGGCCCCAGTTCTGCTGGGGTTTCATCATAGCGTTCAGGGACGAACCATCATGCACAACACGGTACTCCTCATTGCCCTGTTAGCGTGTTTACTCATTCCAAGTTGGTTGTATGCGAAGGACACGCTACCCAATCTTATTCTCGCCAAACATTTTAATGGTGACATTCAGCACCAAGGCTATTGGTTAAGCGAAAAGCTAGACGGGGTTCGCTGTTATTGGAACGGCCGAAAATTGCTGACCCGTAATGGCAACGAGATTCATGCTCCCCCGTGGTTTACTGCACAGCTTCCACGTCATGCTTTGGACGGTGAATTGTGGATGGCCCGAGGCGCATTTCAGATGCTAACCAGTGTTGTGCTGGATAAACAGCCCCATGAAAAACTTTGGGAACAAATTCAATTTTTTGTTTTTGATCTTCCCCATTCAAACGCACGATTTGAAGAACGACAAATATTGTTAAGCAGCTTAGTTGAGCAGACCAATATTTCCCATTTGAAATATGTTGAACAAACTAAGGTGTTTTCCACAGAGGAAATTCAAGAAAAATTGGATGACTTAGTGAGCATGGGCGCGGAAGGCGTGATGCTAAGAGCGCCAAACAGCCCTTATGAATCGGGTCGCAGTGATTATCTTCTTAAGCTTAAACCGCGCCATGATGCCGAAGCTAGAGTCGTAGCCTATCAGGCGGGTCGTGGTCAGTTTGAAGATATGTTAGGTGCCATTTGGGTGGAAACCAAAGACGGTACATTATTTAAGATCGGCACGGGGTTTAGTCATGAAGAGCGGAAGAATCCGCCGCCCATTGGTAGCGAGATCACTTTCTCCTACCAGGGCTTAACAGATAATGGTGTCCCGCGTTTTGCGAGTTATGAACGTATTCGTCAAGCGGAATAAATGCGGCATGCTGCCGATATAAAAATCGTTAACGTATTATGCAAACCCCCACTCAATGCCACTGGCTTTTCCTAAGCACGGCCACTCTTGCCAAATGGACGTTAGGTTGCCGGTTTCTTCTTTTACATAATCTTTAAACGAATCGCTTTCATAGCTGGCTTCGGCTGACATCATTTTTGCCACGGTATTGTGAACAAAGTGATCCAAGCGATTTGCTAAGGTTTCACCCACTAGCTGATGCGCAACCACATTGGCGAGCGTCATATCCCAAGGAATGAGTGGAATGCCCACACGAGCAATATAGCGATCGTTTACTTCTTCAAACAAACGATGCGCTAGATAGGCTTCATCCATGAGTGCCATGAGTCCCACGTGATCATTTGGCAATTCAGGGGGCGTAAGAAAATAATCTTCGGCCACTTTTAAAAATGGGAATACGTGGTTTTCAATACCGGCTCTTTCAGCAGCGCACTTGAGTGCATCCAAAAAATCCGGAACATGATGAATGTATTCCATGGCAAAGGTTTTTAATGAAGCAAGTTCATTCTCTTTGGTGATTTTTAAGCGATTCGGCAAATGCTGAATGTGATGTTTCAGGTGCCTTTCTAGGCAGTGAGTTCGTTCCTCGTGGTAGAAGGCCTGACTGATGATGGTGCGAAGTGTACTGACTCGCATAAACTCTCCTTGCAACGCATTGGTCTTTTTATGTACAAGGGGCCAATGACTGCTTGCGAATTTTTATCGTTATTATGGGTTACAGCTTCTTTTTATTTTTCCTTTTCGCCGACCTAAATTACGGAAAAATAAGTGGGTGAACAATCGCTTACCTCCTGTATTTTTAGACCATAAATCCATAAAAATTTATTGGTCATTCCGTTTGATTGTTAGCACAAAGCTGATGCATTAAAGGCTAGTACAGCGACCGGTCATTGCCAGTTTTTGCACCAAAAAAATGGAAAAGTGAGGATCAGTTTGCGTTTCTTTGGGTCGATTATTGAATTTTGCGTAAAGCGGCGGGTAGGCGTAAGCCTTGCCAAAGCGCTCGTGAAATCAGGAATCCGTACATGGCAACCCATAGGCCGTGAATGGGCCAATGGGATAACAAGGCGGTTAAAGGTAGGAATACGACGCATACAGCCACCACCAGACTGTTACGCATCTCTTTGGCATTGGACAACCCAATGTAGATACCATCTAGCCAATAGCTGGCAAATCCGGCCAAGGGTAAAAGAATGAGCCACCATGACAAGTCGCTTAATAATGCCAGCACATTATCTTGGCTGGTCAGCAATTGGAAAACCCAAGGATGAAGCGGAATCAAGATGAGCGTCATGGCGGCGGCGGTGATCAGCGACCACTGTCCACAAATGCGGACGATTTGGCGTAATTTGAATAAGTCTTTTTTAGCCAGTGCTTTTCCCACTAAGGATTCACTGGCGATGGCAAACCCATCTAGCGCGTTGCTCATGAACATGAGTAGGTTAATTAAAATGGCATTCGCGCTGAGTAAGGTGGCGGAATGTTCTGCACCCTTGGCCATGAAATAAGCGAAGGCAAATAATAAAAGAAATGTGCGCAGAAAAAGGTCAATGTTCAATTTAAAGAAATGCGTCAGTATCGGCTTGAGTGATCTCCAAGAGTAAGTACGCAGAACTCGATGTGGATACCAATGAAGTGCTAAGCCCAGCTGCAAAAGTTCAGCAAGATTGGTTCCCCATGCTACGCCTGCGCTATTGAAATGAAGGTGGTACACAAACACATAATTGAGTAGCCCATTCACTAAATTTGCGCTGATCAGCAACTTCAATTGAATGCGCGTTTGCCCAAGGCCAATGAAATACCCCAGCATGGCGTAATTGAGCAAAGTGACAGGGGCAAACCAGAATCGTATTTGAAGGTATTGTGTCGCAAATTGCTCAACATCATTGTCGCCATCAACTAAAGACAACATAAATGGAATTAACCAAGGGCTGAGCGCAATGATGAGAAGGCCGATTGCCATTGCCAAACCAAGGGCAGTGGTCATGATCATTTTCATGCGATTGGGTTGCTCAAATGATTGAGCAATTTGCGCCGTGGTACCCATGCGTAAAAAAGAAAAACTCCACATGACTAACACCAGTAGGCTACTGCCCATGGCGACGGCGGCTAAAAAATGCGTTTCACTTAAATGCCCTAGTATGGCGGTATCCACCAAACCTAAGAGAGGGACGGAGATGTTTGACAGCATCACAGGCCAGGCAAGGGCCCAGACATGGCGGTGCATAGATTGATCTTTTATGACACTTTGCACAGAATGGCGAATATCTAACAATGAAATTGGGCCCCATTATGCGCTATTCCATGTCCGCTGTCCTTTTCGCCATCAAATGCTGTGGAGTTTTGGCGGCGACTCTTTGGTTGTCAGCCTGCAGTCCGGCCATGCCAGAGAGTTATCAACCCTTACCGACACCGACGCCACTGAAAGCCATTCAGTTATACGATCAAAATGGTCAAACCGTGACGCAAGATTCGTTCAAAGGGCAATGGAATTTGGTCTTTTTTGGTTACACCTATTGCCCGGACGTATGCCCCATGACCTTGGGAGAATTAAACAAGGTGGCGGCTGGTTTAAACCGCGATGATGTGAAGGTGGTGTTGGTCTCGGTGGATCCCGAGCGAGATACACCGCAACAATTAAAAACCTACATTGAGTACTTTAATCCAAAGTTTAATGCGTGGAGCGGTGAATTGGCTCAGGTGGAATCCATCGCTCGGCAGATGCACGTCTTCTTTCAAAAGCAGGAAATGGAAGGTACGTATTTGATGGATCACAGCTCACAAGTGATCTTGGTAAACCCAAAGGGGGAATACCAAGGTTTTTTCACCGCACCGCTGAATGTGGATGATGTGGTGGGGTATGTGGATGCTTTGTAGGTACCCTAAACAAAGCAGGGTACTCAAAGAATCGGCGGCCTATCGACCTCCCACCAAACGATAGGCGCTTTGGCTCAGAACAAAAAACAATGCGCTGGCCAATACGATGCTTGGTCCGGCTGGGGTATCGAATTGGTAAGACAGGCCCAAGCCAACGGCCACGGCAATCATGCTCATGACGGTAGCAAAACCCGCCATTTGCCCTGGGCTTTGACTAAAGGGGCGTACCGCTGCCGCAGGAATGATCAGCAACGCTGTGATCAATAACACGCCTACTAACTTCATAGCGCCAGCAATCACGACTGCCAACAGCACCATAAATAGCAAACGCAATCGTGCTACCGGATAGCCTTCCACTTGCGCTAGCTCTTCCGATACCGTCACAGCCAACAGACCGCGCCAAATTTTAGCCAGTGCGGCCAATACGATGGCAGCTCCGATGGCCATGGTGATTAAGTCTTCACGATTAACCGCGAGCAGATCACCGAATAAATACGCATTGATATCGATGCGGACATTGTCCACCAAGCTGAGCGTGACCAAGCCTGCCGCTAACGTGGTGTGAGCCATCAAGCCGAGCAAGGTGTCACTGGGGATCAGGTGCTGCCGTTGTAAACTGGCCAGCAACAGGGCCACAAACACGGCGCAGAGGATAATGGCCACATCCAGTTGTACGTCTAATAGAAAACCTAGGGTGATGCCGAGCAATGCGGAGTGAGCAAGCGTATCACCAAAATAGGCCATGCGACGCCAAACAATAAAGGAGCCCAGCGGACCCGACATGGCACTCAAAAGCCAGCCGGCCAGTAACGCGTCGAGTAACCAAATCATTAAGACTCCCCCGTGTGCGAATGGTCATGGCTGTGGTCATGATGATCGTGGCCGTGATCGTGCTGGCAGTGCTCACCATGGGTGTGATCATGATGGTGGGTATAGGGGACTAAGTGAGCGGCCATGGTTTTACCGAAGAGTTCTAAATAGCTTGGATCTTGTTGCACTGCTTGAGGGTGTCCTTCACAACAAATGTGGCCATTCAAGCAAATGACACGGTCGGTGGAGGCCATCACTAAATGCAGGTCATGGCTGACCATGAGCACGCCGCAATTTAACTCGTCTTTCAAGTTGGCAATTAAATGATAAAGCTCACTCTGCCCAGATACATCGAGCCCTTGTACCGGTTCATCTAGTACCAATAATTCCGGTTTCGACAGCAGGGCGCGTGCTAACAAAACGCGCTGAGTTTCCCCCCCTGACAAGGTTTGCATAGGGCTGTCTAGTAGGTGGCTTATGTTTAAACGATGGCTTACGTGCTGAAGCTCACTGGGTTGATAGCCTTTCGCTAACGACAGAAAGGTTTTGGTATTGATCGGCAGAGTGTCAGGCAGGCTGACTTTTTGCGGCATGTAGCCAATGCGCAGGTTAGGCAGTGAAAGGCGCTGTCCTGAAGAGGGCTTAATTAATCCCAGGGCCACTTTTAGCAGTGTGCTTTTGCCTGCCCCATTGGGACCGATTAAGGTGATAATCTCCCCCGCCTTAATTTCCAGGTCAATGCTATGCAGCAATGTTCTGCCTTGCTTGGTCAGGCTGACTTGTCTTAGTTTCAGTAACGGGTGGGTCATGTTGGCTAAAGTCGGGGAAAATACAGTGGCCATAGGGTATCATATTCCCCTGTTGTGGCCCTAGTTCGGTCGGTGTTATTACTGAGGTTGTATCCGGTGAAATCCATATTGCTGTTTTTGTTGTGTGCTTTTTGGTCTTGGTCTGTATTGGCTGAACAAAAACAGGTGGTGGTCAGTGTGCACCCCATGGCGCTGCTAGTGAAAAGCGCTTGGCCTGAATTATCGGTGGCTTCTTTGGTGCCAGCTAATCAATCGCCCCATGATTTTGCATTGAAGCCGAGCCACATTCAGCTGCTGGCGGATGCGGATGCCTTGGTGTGGCTAGGAGAGGAGTTTGAACCGTATTTGGCATCGTTAGCGAAACGACTTCATCAGGTGGATCTTGCTCAGGTCAATGAGGATGATCATGCTCACGAAGCAGAGCACGCGGCGGCGTTACATTCTCATGACCATCACGGCGACGCCCATGACCCGCACCTATGGTTAGACCCTGAAGGTATCGAGGGTTTTTTGGTGCTGATCGGCCGTGAACTTAACTTACCAAAACCGCAGGCCTTTTTGCGCGCACTAAGTACTTGGCAAATGCGTGCTCAATCTGAATTGGCCCCTTATCGAGAGGTCGGGTTTGTGAGCTACCATGATGCGTTTGTCTACTGGGTTCGAGACTTTCAGTTAAACCAAGTGGCGATGCTAGCTGAAAACCCCGAGAAGCCGATTGGCACTCGTCATCTTTTATCGGTTCGCCAGCAACTGGAAAACGGTCACGCCGCATGCGTCTTTAAAGAGCCACAATTCGAGAGTCGCTTATTGGAGAAACTCGTGCGAGGCTTAGATGTTCCTGTGGTGACCATTGACCCTATGGCCTCGCAATTTGATCTCTTGTCTGCCGACTTCATTGGCTTTTATGATCAGCTATTAGCGCAGTTTCTTACCTGTGTTCGAGCACAGAAAATTTGATCCGCTCATGGCTTAGTCATCCAATCGTCACATGCTCTGGTTAGCTTAAAGTCACTATTGAGTGCGTGGCTTGCACATTGACCTCTATGGTCTAATTCTTGCGATCTGAATCTTAACCTCGCAGTATAGTTAGCCTGTATCTCTTTAGACCTTTTATGAATAGCTTGGCGAGTGTGCTAGGCCCATGGTCTAAACTTGATGGATCGTCCTAATGCGGAGGTGTGCCATGGAGGCCGTTCGCAGACACGCGTTAACGCCGTCTGCTTACCAAAGGGTACGACAAGATACCCTAATGTTAATCGAGCCCTTAACCGCGGAGGACTGTGGATTACAGGCTGCTCCTTTCGTGAGCCCTGCGAAATGGCACCTTGCTCACACCACCTGGTTTTTCGAAACCTTTCTGCTGCTCCCCCACTTCCCTGATTACCCTGTGTACCACCCTCAGTTTCAAGTTTTGTTCAATAGTTATTACAACGGCATTGGCGAACAGTACCCTCGCCCTCAGCGTCACTTGTTGTCTAGACCAAGCCTCGACGAGGTGTTGGCTTATCGTCGTCATGTGGACGGTTATATGCATGAATTGCTTGCGAGGCCGGATCTGGAAGCACTGGTTGAACTGGGCATTCATCACGAACAGCAGCATCAAGAGCTGCTGTTGATGGATTTAAAGTATTCTTGGTTTCAAAACCCTTTGTATCCAGTTTACGGTGATCGGTTTAGTGGGTTGGTAACGGATTCAACTCAATGGAAAACAGTGGCGAGCGGGCTATATAAAATAGGCCATGACGGCCACTCTTTTAGTTTTGATAACGAGAGTCCAGTTCATCAGCATTGGCTGCCGAGTTTTGATATTAATTTGGGTTTGTCCAGTAACGGTGAATACCTTGCTTTTATGGAGGCAGGCGGTTACGACGATCCCGCTTTGTGGTTGAGCGATGGCTGGGCTTGGCGACAGCAAACGAACACGACCCACCCTTTGTATTGGGTAAAACGAAACGACGAATGGTGTGAGTACGACTTAGCGGGCTTGCAGCCGTTGGATTTAACACGTCCTGTATTGCATGTGAGTTTCTATGAGGCAATGGCCTTTGCTCAGTGGCAGCGAGCACGCTTGCCCACAGAACAAGAGTGGGAAGTGGCAGCTCGTGCGTTAAAAATGGAATCGAATGAGCAGTGGATGGCAACAACGTGGCAATGGACTCAGAGCCCGTATCAGCCCTACCCCGGATTTCAGGTTCCTGAGGGGGCCGTTGGAGAATACAACGGAAAATTCATGTGCAACCAAATGACATTGCGCGGGGGCTCCTCGTTAACACCCGTTGGACATTCACGGGCCACCTATCGCAATTTTTTCTATCCTCATGATCGTTGGCCTATGACGGGTATTCGATTGGCCAGAGACAGTGTATTGAATACATAAATAGGGAGATCGTTGTGAGTTTACAGGCACAAGGTGTTTACTTTACCGATAATGATATTGAATGGTGTGATCAACGCGCTGAAATCCTCTCAGGTCTATCGCAGTACCCTAGACGAATTTCGTCGAAATATTTTTACGATGAAGTGGGTTCAAAGTTATTTGAAGATATTACCGAGCTTCCAGAATACTACCCGACTCGAATGGAAATTCAGCTACTGGAAAACTATCAAGATGAAATTGCAAACGCGGCGGGTGAAGATTGTGTCTTAGTGGAGTATGGCAGCGGTGCGAGTAAAAAAATTCAGGTGCTATTAGATAGTATTCGTCCCGCCGCTTACGTTCCGCTAGATATTAGCAAAACGTTTTTAATCGATAGCGCTGTTGCGTTAAAGAAGCGCTTTCCGTGGCTGAACATACATGCAAGCTGTGTTGACTATCAGCAGCCGGTGACGTTACCTGAAACCTTGCCTAAAGGGTTGAGGGCTAACCAACAAACCGTTGCGTTTTTTCCCGGTTCAAGTTTAGGTAACTTTGACCCCAAAGGCGCCATGTCATTTTTAACCAATGTCAGAAAAACAGTGGGCAGCAAAGGCGCGCTTCTGATTGGCTTAGATTTAGTAAAGCCTCATCGAGTATTAAACGCCGCGTACAATGACAGCCAAGGGGTCACAGCCGAATTTAATCTTAATATTTTGCGTCATCTAAATGCGCTTGGTCGCGGTAGTTTTAATCTTGAGTACTTCGAGCATGATGCGTTTTTTAATGGAATGGACAGCCGTATCGAAATGCACTTAGTCAGTAAAATCGATCAAGTCGTCACGTTATTTGATCGGTCATTTTCTTTTAAGTGCGATGAACGGATTGTGACGGAATACAGTTACAAATTTGAAATAGATCGTTTTGCCGGTATGGCGTGGCAGGCGGGGTTTCGCTGCCAGCATGTTTGGAGTGATGCTGGCAGCAATTATGCGCTTATATGGTTAGCGTCTCGAGAGGATTGGGGTGACTGAGCCAGCCCCATAGTTGTTGCATTTCTTTAGGATTTTTCTCTGGATTTAGGCTGTCGCCACTCTCTTTCGCTGCAACCAATCTGGATAGCCAAAAGCGCAGACAAGCCAGTTTTAAAAAGTCCAAAAAGCACGCCTTCTCATGGTCGGTGAAAGGGCGTATTGATTGGTAACCTGACATAATGGCGGTTACCTTTTCAGCACTGAATGTTCCATTGTCTTTGCACCAAGCCAACACCGTAACGGCTATATCGTACATCCAGTAGTCGAAGCCACCGGCATAAAAATCGATTACGCCGCTAATGCTCTCGTCGTCCGCAAACAAGCAGTTGTCAGGAAACAAGTCAGCGTGAATAAAGCCTTTTGGCGCATCCATTTCTGATATGCGCTGCCATGCTGGTTTGATCTGTGCTAACGCTTGCTCAAGTTCAGGTTGAACACCAGCCTGAGTGCCCAGCTCACCTTTTTGAATTTGCTTTTGGACCCAATAGAAGCCTCGGGCGTTTTCATGTTGCTGTTCGAAGTCATGAGCGGCTAAATGAATCTTTGCCAATTCGATACCGACAGTTCGGCAATGAATTGCATGAATGTGCTCAATGTGTCCACCGCTCAGACATTGAAACAAGGCGGCGGGTTTGTGCTTGATGGTAAACACAAAGTCGCCATCCATGCGGCGCATCGGCCCTGCCACCAAACAGCCTTTTTGAGATAGGTGCGCTAGTAGGGGGACAAAAAAGTTTAGATCCCCATGACTAAGAATCTCAAACAAGGTTAAAAAATAGGTGGTATGAATACCGCCCCGTGACAGCGTGACGCGATAGTTGGTGTTTTCGATGCCGGCTGAAACACCGGCAAACGATACCAATTGACCTAAATCATAGGCGCTCAGCAAGCGCTCGACATCTTGCTGAGAGAGTTCAGTATAAACAGACATAATGGACGACTAACTAGAAAAGATTACCAGCGGAAAATAACCCACTTGGGTACAACAAGATTGGATTGGCTTTGACGTTTAAACTCTTGGTCTTCCCCGCCTGCTGGAATCAGGTAATACGTTGGCCCCTCTTTGGGTACGACTTTTATCTCTACCACTTCGCCATTAACGGTGTACTCATAAAAGGTCTTGTCTTCGCTGTGGCGAATAATGATCGATGGCTCCACGTCTTCTGCCCAAGACAGGGTGCTCACAGAGGCGAACAGTAAACATGTGGCTACGGATTTAACGATAAGAGTCGCGAGGGGTTTCATGGTAAGCTTGCCTGCATCAATTAAGGTTCACATTGTAAGGCTTTCGCCTGTAAAAAGAATAGACCCATGACAGAATCATCCGTTCAAAAAGTCGTTTTGGTTGACGGCTCTTCCTATTTATTCCGCGCATTCCATGCCATTCGAGAGATGAACACATCGTCTGGCTTTCCGACAAACGCCATTCGAGGCGTGGTCAGTATGATTCGGAAGCTACAAAAAGACTATTCCGATAGCAAAATCGTGGTGGTGTTTGATGCGAAGGGCAAAACCTTCCGCAATGACCTATTCGCTGAGTATAAAGCGAATCGCCCTCCTATGCCGGATGATCTGCGCGTCCAAATCGAGCCCATACATACCATCATCAAAGCAATGGGCTTGCCCTTATTGGTGGTTGAAGGGGTCGAAGCTGACGATGTGATTGGCACCCTCGCGCGCGAAGCCTCTGAAAAAGGCATAGAAACCGTGATCAGTACAGGCGATAAGGACATGGCGCAGCTCGTGACCGAGCATGTGACACTGATGAATACCATGACAGACACCTATATGGATGTGCCGGGCGTCGAAGAAAAGTTTGGTGTTCGTCCAGACCAGATCATCGACTATCTCGCGCTCATGGGCGACAAGGTGGACAACATCCCAGGCGTTGAAAAGTGTGGTCCTAAGACCGCCGTAAAATGGTTACAAGCCTATGGCTCGCTTAAGGGGGTTATGGAGCATGCGGATGAGGTGAAGGGAAAAGTGGGTGAAAACCTACGAGCGGCGTTGGACCAGCTGCCACTCAGCTACGAGCTGGCGACCATCAAGTGTGACGTTGAATTGGACGTTGAGCTAAGTGAAATTCAAGTGGCCCCAGCGGATCAGGGTGCCTTGCTTTCGTTGTTCAAAGAATACGAATTTAAAACCTGGGCAAGGGAGTTATCCACAGTTGAGGTTGAAGAGGCAGTTCCTGAAGAAACCCTTGTGGATAGAAGTTTATACACGATGTTATCCACAGAAGAAGATTTCCACAGGTGGGTGGATAAGTTGAAAGCGGCCCCTTATTTCGCGTTCGATACGGAAACCACTTCGTTGAACTACATGGAGGCTGAGTTGGTGGGGCTGAGTTTCGCGGTGGGCCCCAATGAAGCCGCCTATGTGCCTGTGGCCCATGACTATGAAGGGGCGCCAGAGCAGCTGTCACGAGATTGGGTGTTAGGTCAATTGCGCCCTTTACTGGAAGACCCAAGCGTTAAAAAAATTGGCCAGAATCTTAAATACGATGCTCACGTCCTTCGGAATTACGGGCTTGAATTGAAGGGTATGGCTGCCGACACCATGCTCATGAGTTACTGCCTCAACAGCACCGCCACCAAGCACAATATGGATGACTTAGCGCGAACCTATCTAGGGCATGAGTGCATTGAGTTTGAGGCCATTGCAGGCAAAGGCGCGAAACAACTGACCTTTAATCAAATCGCGGTTGAGCAAGCCAGTGAATACGCGGCGGAAGATGCGGATATTACGCTGCGTTTGTTCGAAACCTTGGCCACCAAAGTGAAGGCAAGTGAGTCAATACTTACTCTCTATAAGGAAATTGAGTTGCCGCTTGTGCAAGTGCTTACTAACATGGAACACCTAGGGGCTTTGGTTAACGCAGATAAGTTGTATGAGCAAAGTGCGCAAATTGAAGCACGACTGCAGCAACTTGAGCAAAAAGCCCACGAACTTGCTGGCGAGGTGTTTAATCTTGGTTCGCCTAAACAGCTGCAAACCATCTTTTACGAGAAACTGGGTTTACCCGTTCTGAAGAAAACCCCAAAAGGACAACCCTCCACAGCAGAAGAGGTCTTGGTGGAACTCAGCCATGAATATGAGTTGCCCAGTGTGATTTTGGAGCATCGCGGCTTAGCGAAGCTTAAGAATACCTATACCGATAAGCTTCCTCTCATGATTCAGCCTAAGACCGGACGAGTACATACCTCATATCATCAGGCCGTTACCGCCACAGGTCGTTTATCGTCGTCGGATCCCAATCTACAAAACATTCCGATTCGTAACGAAGAAGGCCGAAAAATTCGCCAAGCTTTCGAAGCGCCAGAAGGGTTTAAGCTGGTGGCGGCGGATTATTCTCAGATTGAACTGCGTATCATGGCGCACTTATCCGGTGACGCGGGCCTTGTGGATGCTTTTACACAGGGGAAAGATATCCACAGAGCCACTGCGGCCGAAATTATGGCTGTGGATGAGTCTGAGGTGACCTCAGAACAGCGTCGTCATGCGAAGGCGGTGAACTTCGGTTTGATCTATGGCATGAGTGCCTTTGGCCTAGCTAGACAGATTGACGTGGGCCGTAAAGAGGCACAGGAATACATTGATAAGTATTTTGCTCGCTACCCAGGTGTGCGCGAGTATATGGAGCGCACCCGTAACGTGGCCACAGACCAAGGATTTGTAGAGACCTTGTTTGGTCGTCGTCTGCATCTGCCTGAGATCAACAGTAAAAATGCCATGCGTCGACAAGCCGCAGAGCGCACCGCGATCAACGCACCGATGCAGGGAACCGCTGCCGATATCATTAAGCGCGCCATGATTCGCATGCACGATTGGATTCAATCTGAAGCCAGTGATGTGCGTATGATCATGCAGGTTCACGATGAACTGATCTTTGAGGTTCCCGAAGCTCGTGTGGATGAAGTGTGTGCGGACATTAAGCGCATCATGGAAGGGGCCGCAGATCTGGCGGTGCCTTTAGTGGTGGACGTGGGTGTGGGAATGAACTGGGATGAGGCCCATTAACGCCAACTTTCAGGCAAGGAACTTGATTTAGCGGTCACTAACCCCAAAAACGAGAGCAGATGGGCTTCTGTTACAAAAAAGTTGCCCTGAAAACTGGCATTGTCTCGAACCCGTTCTAATCTGGTATTAAACGGATTGAGATTCAATCTCGTTACTCGGTTACCGCTGCCTTCGGTGTCTCCCCAATGTACCGAAGGTATTTCTAGCCTGATCGTTCTCCCCCAATGGCGATCAGGCTTCTTTTTGTCTGTCTGGAATCCACATGCCGCCTTCCGGTGATTGGATCGTTCTCCACAAAATGGGCGATCAGGCTTCTTTTTGTCTGTCTGGAATCCACATGCCGCCTTCCGGTGATTGGATCGTTCTCCACAAAATGGGCAATCAG
>Ga0181591_10000344_pt1 | contig 35427 bp, 18 predicted proteins | sample 071ome_33_FD_133757 | JGI IMG/M metagenome (GOLD analysis project Ga0181591, IMG submission 133757) | Coastal salt marsh microbial communities from the Groves Creek Marsh, Skidaway Island, Georgia - 071412AT metaG (megahit assembly) | ecosystem: Environmental > Aquatic > Marine > Intertidal...
ATACTTATAAGTTTACGTCCCTTGAAAATATTGATGTCCTAAAGGAAGATTGCAAAGTCTGGCTCACAACCATCCTAGGGAAGTTTGACCCATCACAAGGTACCAAAGCTTTCTCATATTTCTCAGTGGTAACCAAAAACTGGTTCACCCACAAAGCAAAGCAACAGGCAAAGAAGAACCGCCGAGAGATCGAATACGACTCAATGATCCGTGAGATCGAGGCAGTATCTACAGATGACAACGAAGACCTTTTCGACGAACAAGAAGAGCGTGAGTTCTGGACGTTTTTGCTGGTAGAAATAAAAAGCTGGGAAAACCCAAACCTCAAGCCAAATGAGCAAAAAGTTCTAGACGCTATTCTGACTCTTATGAACAATGTAGATCAGATTGAGATCTTCAACAAGAAAGCCATCTACTTGTATATGAGAGAGATCACAGGGCTGAACACCAAGCAGATCGTTAGCTGTCTCAACAAAATGAGAGAAAAATACAGAACCTTCAAGAGTAAATGGAATGAGGGAGAAATAAAGTAACCTCCTACTTACTGTATGAAAAAGAATCTAGAATCTCTCATCGAGCAAGCACTTGATAACATAAACAAAGATAGACAAGTCACAGAAGACTTGCTAGCCAACTTACAAGAACATATGTCAGTATCCCAGGATCGCTACTCTGATAGTGGCCCTGTTGCTGCTAAATTCGTCGAGACATTACAGAGAAGTAATGAGCAGTTAGTTAAGCTAGCTACTCTGGTCTATAAAAAGGAAACAGTATCTAAGCAAGAAGGTTTGAGCGAAGAAGACAAGAACCAGTTGTTTGATCTCCTAAACAAGGAGTAGAATATGTCAATAATAAGAGACAAGACATCAGAAAGTTCTGCCCCTATATCACTAAGTGACAAACATTATGTCCTGGGAAGAGATGACGGCGAGTCGCTATTAAATCGAATAGCAACAGATTACATAAGAAAGAACGGTAAATATGAAAAAAACACTGGACCAACTGCTAGGGTAATAAAAACACTAACATCTGAAGCTGCTTGGTGGCAAAAGTTAGGCACAAGTATTGGCATAACAGATAGGCAAGATAAAGTATATCTTTGTGAAATAATCAGTGATCACACAACATCTGTTTCACCAGAGGTAGAGTCTGCTGATGATAATGTGACTAACTTACAATTCCTCAAATTTATACTACCTGGGGATCACACAGAAGCTAGTACCGAGCTTGGACCTGGAGATATTGTAAGGGTCCGAATAGATGATCGCAGCACAATGTTTGCCGCTTCTGTTGCTGGAACTATAGATCAAATTATTGACACGAACGCAACTTTAGAGCAAACATCGGGAAACTGTGGAACTGTACTCCCTGGACCAGGCGGAACCCCCCGAACAAATGTGGCACAATGTACTGCAAATACTCCAAGATCAGGAAGAAGAAGTATAAAAACAGCTAAAAATAAACCACCAAGACCAACATCAGGAGAGTTCCCTAAGAGTCCAATAACAGGATTGAGAGCTAATACGTCCACTCCTCCTCCTAGAAATACAAAACCATATGAGATACCTAGAATAGGAAGAGTCAACTCTGGTTTTCCAACAAGGTTTGATGGCGTGTCAGCGCACAAAGGAGTAGATTTTAGGACCACAGTTAACGGTCAAATATCAACAGGGGCACCGATTAAGGCTGCTTTAGATGGTACAGCCTATACAGGTGTTATAGACGGGTACGGTTATGTGGTGGCTATAAAGCATACAGCGTATAAGGCCGACACAAAAGACAGTACGTTCTGGACCTTTTATGCTCACCTGCTTCCAGCAGGAAGAGTTAGTGGTGCTGTCAAAGCAGGACAAGAAATAGGAAAATCAGGAAACTCATCAGGCGTTAACAGATTTGAATCCACTCCTCACCTTCACTTTGAGGTGATATATGACAATGATCCGAGTTGGACAACGGCTGCTGCTGTTATCGCTGGTGGCGCTGTTGATCCAATAAATGATTTCTTCTTCAATAGATTTGAGAAAAAATAATGCCTAGAAGACCAACGAACATACAAACATACTTGCTTAAGGAAAAAGAGAGGCAACTCAAATTCAATCCTGGGACTGTTGAAAAATATCAGTCTGGGTTTGGCAATACACCAATGTTGGAGGCTAAACCAAAATATAACGCAGCCAAGAATGAAAAAATCATATCAGGTGAAGTAAATGCATATATTACTTTCGGAAAAGACAGGCCAGGCGGTTTAGATACAGGTTGGGGAGCAGAAGGAAGAAAAACAGGAGCTTCTAGAATTGATTTAGTAGCTGGTCTAAGTGGTATAACTGCTAAAGAAGCCAATGAACTTGGCGAACCCATAGCAACAAGTCCGAATCCGTCACTTGATTCTGCCAGGATTTATATCACTCAACAAGCAAAAGATATTGATTCAGAAGAGTATTTCCATCTTGCTGATGGCAAGGTCGGCAAAGTAAAAAACGAATCAGCCATTGCAATCAAAGCAGATTCAGTTCGAGTCATTGGGAGAAGGGGTATAAAAATAGTAACAGGGTCAGATAAATATTCAGGAGGATCAGGCTTTTATGTAGGAGATGATATGCCTGGTATTGACTTGATAGCTGGAAACAATGATAAAGACCTTCAGCCTATGGTAAAAGGAAATGATCTTCAGAAAGCTATATTAGAACTACATAGAATGAATCAAGAAACATTTGAGTTCATAATCTTTATTTTGAAGCTCCAACTAAAACACTTATCAATAACCCTACCCAATCCATATATGGCAGCAGCGCTCCCAGAGATAATAAGAACATTGGGGAAAGATGGGATATCCTTAGTCCGCAGGGTGGCTGCCCACTCTCTTTCATCCGCTCTATTTAAGTACAATATAGGAGCCCCGACAGATGAACCAGCAATAAAAGTTGCAAGAGCCTTTCTAGCTCCTGCTTATGATTTTAGAAGCAAGTATAATAACGTGAATTAAAAGATATGACTATTACCAGACAACAAAAAAATATTATCAATCCATATGTTCTAGAGGACATAGAATACAACTTCACAACAGATAAGAGAAATCTTTTTGTTATTAGTGCTATTCACGAGCATTATCTAATATCTCACAACTTCCTTCCCGAAGGAAAGGTCCTAAAGTTATCTGTCCAAGAGTTATCAGCACTTGGTATTGATAAGGACACTCCAAATATTAAGATAACAGGCAATGACCTGAGGGCATATTCGTTCCTATATTCTCAGAACTGTAACGCCAGGGAGAATGACACAAAAATATCCCTAGAGAGAATAAATGATGATACTGCAAAAGAAAAGCTAAATCTATTGGTAGCCAAGTTGAAAGAAAAGGGTCACTTAGAACTTTATAGTACAAACTCCTCACCAACAGCAATACTTCCAGAGAACATAAATAGTACATCTTTAGAGACTGCTTATGCAAAATTAATAGCAATCCTTCCTTTCCATTCATCAGAATATAAGAAGATGATCTACAAATCAATTGGAACAGATCAAGATCCTACTTTGGATTTATATCAGAGTATAGAACAGTTGTCCTTGTCTATGGTTGCATCAGCATATGTTAATAATGATGAGAATGTAGACATATATGACTGGAGGACAAACTGCGAACCAGGAACAGAAACAAATAAAATATATTACAACAGTGTTGATGATAAGTTTTATTATACTGAGAGAACCCAAACAGCAGAAAGTCAGCTATTTGATCAGGGGTATTGGACTCGACTGGGTCGTGATAATGCATCCAGGGAGATGATCAAAGCTCTTAGGAAAGGTGTTAGTGAAATACTCAAGTATACCGGGCGCTTTTCTAATAGTAATGTGGATAGTATTCTATCGCTAGGCGTGGGAGACTCAACGGATGATACAAAGATAAACTTCCTGTCTCATCTGGATGTAAGACCAGGATCTAGGTGGATATACGCTGTTCGTATACCAAGGGAACTAGTAGAATCACTTTCTGAAAATGATGATATTTTTATATCTTATGATGAATTTGAGATGACTCCGCTAGAAAGAGCGGGCGTTTTGTTGGATCAAAATAAAAATAAAACCTCAAATAAGCGAGCGATCGAGGCAGGCAACTTAGTAGTACATTTGCCTAGAGTAACTAAAACTTTATCTACTTATGCAGAACAGTTGCAAGAAGAGGACATTACTCCAGAAGATTTATTAGGTATTGACTTATCAAGAGAGATTAGAACATTGGATGGTTTTATGGATGATCTCTCTCTAGCTTGTCTTTATAATAAAGTTCGATTGAGTGATGATGATATTATAGAGTTCGCATTTACTGATGAGTACAAGTTAGAGTACTTCACATATAATGGTTATTTGATGACCAGGGGTACTGGAAATAAGGATTTCCACCCAAGAGACGAAGAGGATGAAGTACCAAACAAGGCTCAAAAGGTACTTAATACATTTTCTGATTCTACTCCAACAACATTTAGTGCTGTATATAATAGCGAGAGAATATATAATGATTACAGTATTGTAGACGAGGATAATCTCAAACCCTGGCCAGAGTTCTTCAGAGATTATTTACAACCCTCCGTAGAAATATCAGCAGAAAAGATCAGGAGAAAGTCGGCTAACTCTAAAGCCAATGCTCGCCGAAGGAGAAGAAAAAATATATTTACAAAAGTATCCGAACTTGCCAGAGAAGGAAAAGATATAGAGGACTTCTATCGGAGAATAAACACCAGTAGGAATCCATATTATCAAATCGGACGAGCAGTAACAAGCATTGATTGTGATACAGGTCAGGCTGCCCTACTAAAAGATGTCATGAAAATTTGGTCATTGTTTGATTCAAGAATTTCTATGAGGGGTAAAATTCGACAAGCCATTCTTCTCCTTCGAGATGAAGTGATAAAAGACTCTACAACCAGAGCTTACCTAACCCAAGCACTACAGGCAGAAGAAAATCCACAGCTTTTTATACGGGATATAGAAAAACAAGTTAATGAACAAATATTTTGCAGCTTAGATGTTCTTGGCAATGTCATAGAGACATCTTTTCTAGATCCCAAAGATATGAACCCAACAGTAAAAGCCGAAGGCGCAACTGATGCGGCAAAAGCCCCTTCTCCATTAAAAGTAGAGTTGAAGGTTCCAAAAGGATGGAAAGGTGTTCAGGAATCTCTATTCTCAAAAGATTCAGATTTCTATGAAAAGTTAGTAATCAAAATAGTTGTTGCTTATCTTAAATCTGTTGCTGTAGGTATTGGCAAGGATGTCATCAAGGCAGCACTGGGTTGTGGACCAGATGACAATAGGTCTGATGTTTTGGATGATGCTCTAAGAGACTTGAAATATGGATTGCTAGATCTTAACCAATATGTTGATGATCTTAATTTGATTGAGATAGCAAAAAGTGTAGACCTTGTCAATGTTTCTAGAGAAAATGTTGACGGAACTGAACAAGTTACAAAAACCGATCCAACAGATAGACAGTTGACAACACTGATAACAGATGTATCCTATATGTGTACACCGAGAGAACTAGATCAGCTTCTATTTGGCTCCGCTCAGAATGTTCTATACGAACTTATCCTAGAGACAGTCAATGATGGTATTATAACTTTCCCAATCGATAGCGATATTGATGCCAATGGCGATGATGATGTTGTAACAAGGACAATTGATCCAACCGTGTACGGATCTTTTGAGTTTACAAAGGATAAAATAAAGAGCTTTTTTATAGCACTTGGCGACGCTATGAGGGATGAAAATATTGAGGATATAGTTCAACTTAATGTTTCCCCATTGGATGCTTATTGTTCAAATCTTGATCCTAATTTAGGATTAGAGAAGTTAGGTTTCAAAATCAGCCCAGAACAACTTGAAGCACAATATATTAGCATAGCAGAGGATAAAATAAATAAAATCAATGCTTTGTGTGACTGGTTGAAAGATTTAGACAATATTCTTAGAGGACTAGAGGATCTTCTAAATGACTTGCCTATAATGAAACAATACGAACAGATGCTAGAATATATTGCAGCTGTTTCTGATATGTTATGGAATTGTTTGACTGAATGGTGGGCTAAGCTCTGGGATGAGGAAGTAGAAAAAGATCAATCAGATATCATTAATCTGTACTCCTCCCGCTTTGGCAAAGATCTTTTCTATGCAATACGAGGTCTAATATCAAAAAGAATAATGATGGCACGAGTTTACTCTGCCGGTCAGCTAGGCGCTCCGATATTCACATATGTGGCTCCATCTCCTAAAGAATATTTAGAAGGCAGCAAAGTGTCGTCAATTCCTTTGCCCTATCCACCGCCGGAAGTTATTGATGATGATACAAGCTGGTTTTGGGCGGGGTCTTGGGATGATCTAGAGGCAAGAGAAAAGGATTCCGAATCTTCATATGCTCTAAGAACAGCACCGAAAATACTCAGGGATAAGCTTGCGACGACTCTTCGCAGCGACCTGCCTGCTGAAGGCGGCGAGTTTGCATGGGATAATGTATATGATCAACTATATTCTTATATAGATGCGTCCCTTTTGGATACTGAACCTGATCAATGGATTAGTTTTGGTCCAACAGAAGATGCATTTACCATTATGACCATAGAAAACATCGATGCTGAGCGACCCGGTGTTCAGATCGCCCGAAGAGTAAAAACTGGTCTAAGAGGAAGTCAATTTGAGGTCATAGCTAGTTATCTGCCAGAGCCTAATGATTTTGAGCCTGATTCAGAGGGTGTTAATTATTATAGGCTTTTGTCTAATATCGGATCATCGAATCTCGGTGGACCAATAGTGCAAGGTCCAAGGCGACAGATAATAATGCCTTCGAGGAATAATGAAGATATCCGTAATATTATTGACCAGTCTATGTTTGGCGTAAACCCCAACCTAGGAGTCGGCGGAGTAGATATAAAAATTCCTGCTATTTCAGTTTCTAACTATACAAAATTTATTGACCAGACAATCAACTTCTCGTTTTATAATGATGAAGGTAAGGCGAGAATGAAGACTTGGCTTAGGGGCACAAATAAACCTCTTTATGTGCCGAACGATGAAAACTGTGTTACCAACAAAGAAGTATCCATCGCTAGTTCAATGATATTATCAGTTCAAGCAAGACTGCAAAGATTCTTTATGAACACTGTTTCTTTAGCAGCTTCTTATCCACACTGGAATAGTTTTGGTACCAAGAAATTAGTTACTGATTATTTAGCTAGAAAAGTATATGATGACCTGGAATCAAAGGGTTTATCTAATGTATTTTTTGAATATGCAGATGTTATCAATAGAGTATATGTAGATTACCCTGATAATAATATTTCTCCACTTAATGAAAATAGTCCTAGAGATTTTATACAAAGCTTAGTAGAGCAAGTTTACTCTTCGATGCTAATAAATGTATCAGAAAATGTATATATAGCCACAAAAACTTCACCGTATTCTAACAGTACGACCCACGATCGTTACAAGGAATTGGTAAAGGCTTTTTATGTTCAGTTATTATTGTATCTAAACGGAGCGATTGAAGCACAGAATTATGAAGTTTTTGGAATTACGGGAGAAGTGGCTGTAACAAGTGCAAGGGATTTCATAAGGGATGAATTGTTCGATGATAATAGTGAACTAACACCCGAAGCCTATTATTATGGTGCTTATTATTACCCAATTGGTTTTTTGATAGCTCAATATCTAATAGCCACTGATAGTATAGTTAATATAACAAGGAACTTTAACGATGGGCATTACAGAAGCCTTGTAGAAATAGCCAATGCTGACGATGGAATATTATCAGCTATATCAGAAAATGAGACAAGTAAATTTTCTTCTGATTATGTTGGGTTTCCTTTTGGAGTAGTAACCGGCAACGGAGTATATAAAATATTGTTCTCAGTAAGTCAGTCAAAGAAACGACTGCAAGAACTCGGTGTGATTCTCGGAAGAGACGAAGATACATTTGATGATCATTTACAACTATATCTAGAAAATAGAGAGGCTGAGGATGCTAGATATAGAGCAGATATCTCAGGAATACTTGATAGATATAATACTGCGGATAGACAGCTTCTTGTTGCAATAAGAAATAATAATGCCGTTGGAGAAGCAGCGGCTCTTTCAGAACTTGACTTAATTAGAGCAGAGCTTCCGCCTATAACGACAAGTACATATTCAAATCAAATAATAATAGATTTTATTTCAGGGGTATTGGATGGATCCTTGCCTTCAATTGAGCAATCTTTTCCTTCAATATTATCTTGGATATCATTGAATCTAGATTCTGTAGGTTTTTTACGAGACTCATATCAGCAGTTCTTTGAAAACTACATAGTCCCAGAAACAACTATCATACCTGAGATCGCAGCTACTGATAGTTATGAATCAATTGTCGCCCGTAGAACTCATAGTGCCGACAGTCTTCAGGAAATTTTTGGTATAACAGGCTTCAGCACTCTTGATGGTGTTATAATAGGATTTATAGAACAAGTAGAAAGATCCCGCACAGGGGATAATTACGAAGAGTTTGAGAAAGAAGAAATGGAGATAAAAATGATGCTAGGAGAACGGCGACGATGACAAAAAGGCAAGGCATATCCCCAAAGCTGCCACTCTCCTATGATCCTATAGATGGTCCATACCGTCTAAACAGGACTCTCGGGGAAACAATAAGGCAAAACTTCAAGAACATGGTTCTTACAATGCCAGGCGAAAGAATAATGATACCAGAGTTTGGGGTCGGTCTGTACGGTTATCTATTTCAAAATGTTGATGAGGATATTTTAGATCAACTAGTGCAGAGGATAACCGAACAGACACAGGCATATATGCCTATGGTAAATCTTCAAACCATAAACTTTGAAACCTCAGATGAAGACCCAACTCTTTCTTATAATGAAATAAGGGTAACAATAAAATATGATATCTTACCCTTAGATGAAGAAGATGAACTAGTAATAACATCAACTACGACTATTTAATGGACGAGGATCTATAAATGGCTAAAAGACCAATAAACTATACCAGTAGAGATTTCGAGTCCATAAAGAATGACTTAGAAAACTACGCTCAGAGATATTATCCAACAACTTTCAAAGATTTCAGTGAGGCATCCTTCGGTGCTATGATGTTGGATATGGTGGCATATGTCGGGGATCAGCTATCATTTTATGCTGATTTCCAAGCTAACGAAAGTTTTCTTGACAGTGCTATAACATATGATAGTGTAAATCGTCTATCAAATACTCTTGGGTACAAAACACCAGGCGCAGCAAAGTCTACAGGACAGGCTGCCTTTTATGCCATTGTTCCTGCTGACGCTAACTCAAGAGGTCCAGATTTGGATTATTTTCCAATTCTCCAGCGAGGATCTCTTATATCATCTAATGCCGGCGCTGTTTTCACTCTTACAGAGAACGTTGACTTCACAGATCCTAACAACCAGGTCACGGTGGCTCGTGTTGATAATACTACTGGTAACCCAACTTACTTTGCTATCAAAGCATTTGGGCAGGTAGTCTCTGGGCAAAGAAGAGAACAGACAGTTTCTGTGGAAGACTATCAAAGATTCTTAAGAATAAAGATCGACGATGACAATATTTCAGAAGTCTTGTCAATAAAAGACAGCCAAGGAAATGAATATTATCAGGTTGACTACTTGACGCAAGATGTTATTGTGCAAGAGTTCCAAAACACTTCAGACGATCGTCAGGTTGTGCCATTTATAATGAAGCTTCGACCTGTACCAAGAAGATTCATTACAGAGTTCACAACAGAGGGTGAGACTTTTGTTCAGTTTGGATACGGCTCTCAAGATAATCTTACAACTGACGTAGTCGCAGATCCATCTGATGTTGTTCTAGATGTCAGCGGAAGAACCTACATCTCTGATCAGACTTTTGACCCAACCAATCTAATCAGCACCGACAAGTTTGGTGTTGTGCCAACAAATACAACTCTAACAATAGAGTATACTGCCAATACATCAGACACAATCAACTTGGCAGTCAATGGTTTGAGTGAAGTTATTTCACCTGTTTTATCCTTCAGGGACCAGGCAACACTCGACCAAGGGGAAGTAGTAAACGTTATTGGATCACTAGAAGTAACAAACGAAGATCCAATCCTTGGCGACACATCCATCCCAACGGCAGAAGAAATTAGAGAGCGTGCCTTCGGAACCTTCGCTTCTCAGAATCGTGCTGTGACCAGGGTAGATTACATCAACCTCATCTATAGGATGCCATCTAAGTTTGGTAAAGTCAAGCGAGCAAATGTCGTTAGAGATATAGACTCACTCAAGAGAAACCTCAATGTTTATCTTCTGTCAGAAAACTCAAATGGTGATCTTACAGAGCCAAATGAGTCCTTGAAAGAAAATACTGCTGTTTGGCTAAACAAATACAGAATGATCAACGATACTATAGATGTGTTGAATGGTAAAGTAATAAACATAGGAATACGCTTCAAAGTTCTACCTGAGTTAGATGTCAACAGATACGAGCTTTTGGAAGCCTGTGTACAAAAACTAAAAGACGAGTACATCAATATCAAGTTCAATATTGGTGAAGCTATTTATATCTCTGAGATATACAAGCTACTAAACGAAGTGCCTGGAGTTGTTGACACAACTGAGGTAGAACTAGTGAACAAGTTCGGTGGTCTTTACAGCAACTACGTGTTTGATATCGATTCAAATCTTTCTGATGACGGAAGATTTTTGATTGTCCCCGAAGATGCTGCCGTTGAAGTATTGCTTCCAGACACTGATATTGCGGGGGCTGTGATCTAAAATGGGCATAAAGAAATACTACGCTTCAAAAGATAACACTATCACAAACGCTTTTAAAGATAATCTCTTGACAAGAGGCACTGGGTCTAATATGGGTGCTTCTGATATTCTAGAAGCTTTTGTCATTCACGGACAAACAAATGATGAACTTTCGGCAGGAGAAACAGAAGCAAACGCTAATGCTGCCGAACAGAGTAGGATCCTCATTCAGTTCCCAGTCTCAGATATCATTTCTGATATGGCATCTGGCGACTTGCCATCTGATGTAAGTCAGATAAAGTTTCATTTGAATCTTTATAATGCTCCACACGGTGACAGTACTCCTTTAGATTATACACTTGATGTTTACTCTCTAGCAGGAGCCTGGACCGAAGGTCGTGGCTTAGATATGGAAAACTACACAGACCTTGGCGTTTCCAACTGGATCAAGAAAAGTTCAGGAAATGACTGGACTAAGGCAGGTGGCGACTACCTTGCTGCTGGAGCAACACAAAAAACATTCTACTTCGACACAGGGCTTGAGAACTTATCACTTGATGTTACAGATCCAGTAACAAGGTGGGTTGACGGAACAGATCAGAACTACGGCTTCTTGATTAAGTTCCAAGACACAGCAGTGTCTAGTTCTAACTCATTTTATACTAAGAGGTTCTTCTCAAGAACAAGTGAATACTTCCACTATAGGCCAACTCTTGAGGCAAGGTGGGATTCTACAAGACGAGATAACCGAGGCAACTTTACTCTTAGCAGTAGCATCGCAAGTTCAGAAGATAACTTGAACACCTTGTTCCTTTACAACGTCGTGAGGGGACAACTAAAAGAAATCCCAGGTCTTGACAATCACAGCTTGTCTGTTGAGATTTATTCTGGAAGCACAACACCAGCAGGTAATGCTTTGTCAGTTGTTGACAAGAACGGAACATCAGTAACAAGTGTTAAGGCTAAAAGGTTAGTTGAGAATGGCGTTGCTGTAACAGGTATTTATACAGCTTCATTTGCTTCAACCAGTTCATTTGATCCTACCTTCGATGTTTGGCACACAGGATCAGGGGCAGCAAGAATAAACTTCTATACAGGTTCTTACGAGCCAAGACAAATAGATACTTCTGACAATCTCTATTCAGAAGAATACATAACCTCAGTAACAAATCTTGAAGACTCTTATACTCAAGGGCAGAAGCCAACTATTAGAGTTTTTGCTAGAAAGAAAAACTGGCAGCCCAACATTTATACAGTTGCTACTGCTGAAACAATGCCAAGCATTGTAGAAGATTCTTACTTCCGAATACATCGTGTTGTTGACAACCTAGAAGTTATCCCATACGGCACTGGAAGTGCTAATAATAACTTTAGTAGATTGTCTTATGATGTGAGCGGTAGTTATTTTGAACTTGATACTTCCTGTTTAGAACCAGGGTATGCATATGGAATTACATTTGCATACTATTTACAGGGTAAGTACAAAGAACAACCTGAGGTGTTCAAGTTCAAGATAAAAGAAGAAGATAAATGAGCGTAAAAAAACTATTTGACAATAACAAACAAATCGTTACTGTTGGAAAATTCTTAAAGCTTGGTTCTCCAGAGGCTCTTGGTGATGGAATAGAGTCCGCAGAACATCTTCAACAAGCAGTAGAGAAGCGTGATTATTTTCTTCCACCTGTAGATTATTCGAACCCTGAGAACTTTGTAAAGTTTGGATCAGCGGAAGAATATTACAAGAACGCATTTGATTATATTGCAAACTATTATCCCTATGACGGATCAAACCTTGAAAGAGTAGAGTTTTACAACAAGATCAGTCCACTAGAAAAGTACGTTCTGGAAGACATCTATCCAACTTCTACAGGTTTTGTGACCCTTGGTTCAAACTACGGTACAATAGCATCCAACCCTTCAGGTTATTATTCCGCTTCAGCAGAGTATATCCAGATCAAAGGCGGACCACACCCTGGTTCCGTTTATAACGAAGCAAAAAATAGAACTTCAAACCTAGAGTTTGGTGGCGCTTTCGGGAACACAGTAGAGTTCTTCCTTAAAAAGAATGACTTGATTGACTCCTCTACTGAGTCTGAGAGACAAGTAGTTTTTGATCTGTGGAACGGGTCTGCTACAACAGCAGCAGATTATGGTCGTCTAAGGATAGAACTTGTATCAGGTTCTGAGGACCGCTTCTATGTGACTATGAAGTCAGGATCAAATGGCTTCACAAACGTTCAGGTGCCATCTGCTGGTGGTCAGACTATTTCTGACGGAACATTCAGAAACTTCTCTTTTGTCTTTAATACTTCTGGGTCCTCTCCATCAATCGACTTCTTTGTCAACGGAACTTGTGTAGAAACAGGTATTGGCGGCGCAGTCGGTGACATAGGTCTTGTAACTGGCTCAATGATCGGTAACATCGGTGCTCTAAGAACTGATGTTTCAGGGCTTCCAGGTGCGGCTCAGGGCTACGGTAAGCTTTCTGGCTCCGTTGACGAGTTCAGGTTTTGGAAGGCAAATCGAAACGACGAGCAGATCGGTAGGTACTGGTTTGATAATGTTGGCGGTGGAACTGACTCATATGATGCTAATGTTTCTCTAGGTGTATATCTTAAGTTCAATGAAGGCATCACACAGACTGCTAGTATTGATCAGGTGTGCTTGGATTACTCAGGTCGTCTATCTAACGGCTTGTTTGTTGGTTATGATACAGCCAGAAGTAGAAATACAGGATCAGCGATCAACTCACTCAATCTAGAGTCCGTAGTCGAAGTTGGCGACCCAATCGTCAGAACTGATAACTCAATCTATTCAAGTACCCGCTCTAGGTACATTTTATCTGGTAGCAACTACGATTATAATAACAATGCAAGATTGCTAAACCATTTCCCTAATTGGATTATTGAAACTGAAGAGCAGGGTGCTAATGAGCTTGTAAATGTAACACAAATCATTTCAAGCTATTTTGACACTCTATACAATCAACTCACAGCGCTTAAGAGTCTAAAGCACGTAAAATACATTAGCGGCAGCTTAGACTCTTCAATAAACGAGTACCCATATAATGACAGACTTGTCGAGTCTATGGGTCTTGAGATGCCAGAGTTCTTCCAGAACGCTGGAACATTGCAGCAGTTCTTACAAAGAGACGAGCAGATAAACTTTGACAACAGGCTTGTTGAAGTCAAGAATTCGATCTATAAGAACATCTACAACAACCTTGCCTTTATTCTCAAATCCAAGGGCACAGAAAAATCAATAAGAAACTTCATTAGGTGTCTAGGTGTAAGTGAAGAGATTATAGCCCTAAACACATATCCAGACAACTCAGACTTTGAGATCAAGAGCAACTATCTTTCCACAACAAGTACTAAGAAGTTTGCTGACTTCACAGGTCTGCTACAACAAGCTGACGACGAAGCAACTGTTTATCAGTATCCAGAGTCTGGGAACGCTAACTCAAGAGGCTTCATAACTGGTTCCTCTGATATTGAAGAGTTTGCTTTCTCATTGCAGGGTGAAGTAGTATTCCCTGATAAAGACAATCCTCAACTTTTGCCATACGATATGCCAAGAGTTTTGACATCTTCTATTATGGGTTTCCACACACCAGCAGACACAGATCAGACATCAACTGACTTAACTTGGGAAACTGCTGGCAATGACCATGGTCTTCAGGTTTTCCTTGTAAGATCTCCAGGCGAGTATGCAAAAGTCTATCAGCCTGATTATCTTGTCCGTGATGGCTACTTCCTCGTACAGGATCGTGCTGGCACAACACTTCTAACAAGTTCCATATTCAACGATGTATACGATAATCAAAAGTGGAACTTGACACTTTCTTTACGTCCCAAGAAGTACCCATTCAATGACGGCATCAATGGCGCTTCTGTAGCATCAGACGGATATACACTAGAACTATACGGCGTCAACTATGATACTGGGATAAAGCGAAACAGCTTTTTGGCTTCCGCACCTGTTTCTTATAACGACGGTTCTGCGATTGTAAAATCAAACAAGAGAATCTACGCTGGTGCTCACAGAACAAACTTCACTGGCAGCGTAGTCAACAATACTGATGTTCGAGCATCAAGTATCCGATTCTGGTCTGACTACCTTCCAACAGGTACTTTAGATCTACAAGCTAAGGAAACAGATACTTACGGTCGCCTCCGACCATCTCAAAATGCGTACTCATTCCAAGCAAACAATCCTGGAGTTTATATCCCAGAGATTCAAACACTAGCTCTCAACTGGGATTTTGCAAACATCACAGGCAGTGACGCTTCTGGTAGATTTACAGTCTCTGACTTCTCCTCAGGTTCAGCCGCTGGTGATTATCCTGCCGAATACCAAGGGAGCACATTCAGTAACTTTAACTTACGACAACACACAGGTCGTGGTGACTTCTTCAGCGCTAACTTCACTCCTGTAAGAAAAGCTTACGTTTATGTTGACAAACTTCAGGTTCCTGAGTATGTTGGCGGCGAAGAGATGGTCAAGGCTCTTAGTGCTGATGAAAACACCTTCGGAATCTACACACGACCAGAGACTTTCTACTTTGCTGTAGAAAGAAGTATGTATCGAAGCATCTCCAACAGGATGCTAGAACTGTTTGCTAGTATTGAAGACTTCAATAACTTAATCGGTGAGCCAGTAAATAAATATCGCTTAGACTACAAGCGAATGGAAAAAGTAAGAGAAATATTCTTTAGAAAAGTAAAGAATGATATCCCTGACCTAGAGAAGTACGTTGACTACTATAAGTGGCTAGACACTTCAATGAACCAGGTTATTGAGGAGTTCTTCCCAGAATCTGCTCGCCACGCTAGTGATGTCCGCAAAGTTGTGGAAAATCACGTACTTGAGCGACCAAAGATCAGACACAAGGTCTCTATACTCAGAGACAGACACCCAGGCGGTGGCGGCGGGATCCTAGGTGCAACCAGAGGCAGCGTCTGTTTGGATGCTGTTGGTTGGGGCAAGAATCACCACCCTGTTTCAGGACGTGAAGATGAAAACTGTACTTGGTGGAGAACCCGTGCAGAGAGAAACGTCTCACCTCTTGAAGCAACAGGCGGAGTCCTAGTAACAAGAAACGCTGTCTTGAATGCTCTTTCGAGAGATGTTGGAAGCAACGACCCAGCAAACACAGATCATAACTTTAACTCTGTCGTATGTTTGTCAGCCAAGATCCTTCCTCCATATTATGGGGGCATCAATCAAGACCTCAGTAAAAAGAGAAGACTTAGGGATCTAACTTTTGATAGATTCGAGTCTCTAGAGGATTGCAGTGACGAGTTCGTACCAAACGAAAAGAGGAAGATTGCTTTCCGTGCTACAAAGGATGGCGTAAACTACAAGGGCAACCTTGTGACTCCATTCACAGCGTTGAGTTCCAGTGTCACAACTGGTTACAATGCCTCACTTATTGCCGACGGTCTTACAGGTATCAGTCTTACAAATATTCACGAAGACTCAGTACATCCTTACCGTCACAGTGTGCCAATGCAGGGTCCCTTCACAGAACGCTGGGTAGGTGGCATCCAAGCAAGGCACATTGCACCATTTAGAACAACAGATAGAGCCGAGGAATATAGTTTATCAATCACCTCGGGCACTGGTTCGATAACAACTCTTACCGTCGAAAATACTCCTAAAGGTCAATACCTAAGAGGGTTAGCTTCGAAATCGCCGGTAAACATCCAAAACATCAAGACCGTAACTTCTGGTCACACGGATGATCAAGGTGTAAGAGAAGTTGGTAACTACTCAAAATATTATGAAGTTGTGCAGGGTAATGACAGGTCCCAGACAAACATGGACTTTGTTTTCACAAATGAAAACTACAACCATACTGCACCAAGTGCTTTCATAACAACACCTGCTCGTCGTAGTGCTGGTCTAACAGGTTCCGCAGATTACCCCGCTCCAAGACAAGTAGCTTCGAGAAGAATAAACGAAACTATCATTGTGGACAGGTTCTCTGCTCCTGGGTCCAAAGAAGATTCTAAACAACAGTTCAGAGATGTTAACTCGGATCAGTTCTCTCCAAACAATGCGCTACCATTCAGAAACATTGTTGTTCGTCTTCCTCACAACGAAGATTTGAAAAACCATTGTGACTTTGGTGGTTATGAAAGCGGAAGCACAACTATTCCATCTGTTCACAAGGTTCAGCGAAATGGCGTGAAGCAGTTGAGGATCGGCGAAACCTTCCCAGCATTGACAGTTGTGACAGCCAGTATTTTTGACAATGCTCTCGTTACACGTCCTGTTCCTGCTGCCGACAGAGCACAGTGGACATCCTACTTGTCTGGCGCTGATAACTCTACAGTATATGATGAGTATATCTCTTTGCGTTCAAGATATCCTGAAAACATTTCTTTTGCTTCCCAAGATCCTGTCACAGAGGCTACATTTGATTCTGCTACAGAAGCCAACTTGTCTCTACAGAGCCAGTTCAAGTGGGGCAACAACCGTGACTTCGTGCCTTGGAAGCAGATCAGCAACTCTGAAAATCCATATGCCAAGTTCTATACCAAGAACAACACATACGAACTGCTTCCTCAAATAGTTGAGGGAAATCAAGCAGGTACAGGTATTGCTGAGCGTTCATTCGCTGATGGCAGCCGTGGAACATTCGCAACCAGAGCCCGCCAGGTTACTGACAGAAAGGGCAACGTATCAAACTACTATTACTCAGTGTCTCTCAGAGAGCCACCAGTAACTTCAAGATACAAGCCACTGGTCCACCAGATTAGAACACCTTTGGGAACCCCATCTAAAACATCCAACGAGATGACAACCGTCAGCCTTAAGTACAGCTACGGCAACGACTTGATGGGCTTTGCTAACAGAGAGCTAAACAGACTCATTCAAGGGAAGACCAAGTTCTCCTGCGGAACAATCAAGAGACCATATGAAATCTTGAGAGAACAGTTTGTACCAGAAGCACCTCGCTCAATTAGCGGAACAGACTTAATAAAAGTATTCTCATACTCTGAGACAATCTATCCAAAAGAGATCTACACATATCTGTCAGGCTCTAGAGCAAGACTTTCATTTGCAAATGATTTCTGGAAGAACGACTCCAGTGTATCAAGTTATGACGTAAGCGCTTTTGCAGATTATAGTGATCTTCTCAATCCACTAAATCAGTCAACTTATGTTCGACAGCTTCCAAGGATTGAAGCTCCATTCACAACTTCTCAGGGTTATGTTGTCCAGGCTTCCGAACAGACTCCGTACAATGATCTTGATCCAGCCTTCCAGCTAGCTACAGGACCAGGGCCAGCATCAATCTGGCCTATGGATTCTTATATGTACGCTGATTCTGTAGAATCATTGTCCACTATTCTCACAGCATCTGCTCCTGTTTTGTTGGCGGATGCAGCAACAATGCCTTGTGGCGAGTTGATGATGACACATTACGGAACAGTGAATGACGGGATAACAAACTCGACATACACAGACGGCACAGGATCATATCAGACATCCAGTGTTAACTCTGCTCAGTATGTTTACAATGTCCCAGTTACTACCGTCGCTGACATACCAGTCCCAGCAGTTGCTGCTCAGGCATCTTTGACTGCCGTAGAAACCACACCAAGTATTTTGGACGCCCAAACTATTGTCATAAGTACAGGGGTCTTTACGGTCACCTTTACGTTTGATCAGACACTCGCTCCAGACTCTGCTCTTTTGAGAGTTGATGCTACAAACTACAAGATTGGCGTCCTTGGGGTGTCCACAACAAACGAAGTTATCAATGCAGTATACTACTCAGTAACTTTGTGTAAGTTTAACTCTGAGATTGATGTGACTGCCCAAGATCCTGGTGCTGTCAGTGACACTATGACAATCGTTGCTGACGTTGCTGGTACCGCTATCAATGGCACAGCGATAACTGGAACTGCTATTGCAAGTGGCGACGTAACACAGGTCGCTTTTGCTGGTGGCGTAGATGCAACCACTCGTCCTGGCGGTGAGCGCCCTGAGCCTCGCTCTCCAGGTTCTGTATATACACGACCAGCTTGGACTGCTGGCATCGAGCGTCGCTATGTTGATGGAACAAACAAGGGAGCACTAGCAACTGCTCAGTATCCTTTTTACAACACATACGAAGAGTTTGCAAAAGATATCAGACTTGCAGCTAAAGACCACACAATCGTTCCAGAGTTTAGAGTCAGTGAGCACATTGCTGAGTATGAACAGCAAGGATCTTTGTTCTCTATTATTTCTGCTTCCCTTGAAATTACGGGAGCAAACAATAACAACTTCGATGGCACAAATCCATTCTTCTATGAAAGATTCTCACAAACTGACGACATTGAGTTCCTAGAAGACTTTATGCCAACAAACGAAGGTGACAGAAACTACATCTTCAACAAATACCCAAGACACTTTGAGATCAACTCAGAAGCTGTCGTCAAACTTTTGCCATACAATGGCTTCTACCCAGTAGATAGAACTTTGGACTTGGCAGCTTTGTTTAGTTCATCCTATGGTCCAAACGCTGTCATAACTGGTGACGACTCTGCAAACACTGCTTCCTGGCGCTCAGTCTTGAGACCATTTTACTCCCCAGGGATTATGTACAACACAATCAAGTCTGGTGTCGCTGTTGATTATCCAATCAGAAGATCTGGCAGAAACGACACACAGTTCGAAGTTGTTCCAGTAAGTTCATCAGATCCTCTAACAGGTTGTTTGAGCGGTACATTGACTTCACTAACTTCTGAAGGCAGTATCCCAACAGGCGGAAGAAGAAACGTTACGGCTGCTGAGTGGGCAACCACCGACGCAAACAAGTTCTTCTGGGCTGATAGACTACCATTTGAAGCCATTCTAGATCCTGCTGAAGCTTTGAAACTTGGTTTTGAAAACCCAACCGTACTATCTGACATCAACAGTTTGCTGGCTTTGGATGCTAGCGGGTCCATAAGTAACAAGAGTTTGGACGATTCTTTGTATAAGAAAGCAGTATCCAACTTCTTGGCTAACGTTCCTAAGTTCTTCCTCAAAAAGAAGGAAAACAAATATGGATCAAATGGCTACTTGACCAAGTTTGTATCTCAGTTTGGCTCCCCTCCAAAAGCTGGCGGTGAAACAGATGATCCTGTAAGAACTGTTACTGTAGAGAATAGATCAGCATATATGATGGAGATTGGTCTTCTCAAGACTGAAGACTTTAACTTCTACAGCAATCCTTACGCTTTCGGCATTCCAACAGCTACAGGTTCAGTTGCTTGGAGTTCCTTGACACCAGATCAGCTACCATCAGGTTCTGACTGGCCTAAGCACCGTGGCGAGTTTGCTCCATTTACTCCACCACACTACTACGGTCCTTCAGTAGCTCGAATCACATTCATTCCAATCGGTGATAAGACTGAATACAATCTCGATGAGATTATTAACAACGACCGTGGTGAAGTATTTGTCAGCTTCCTTAATGAAAGCGGCAGCTACTACGACGTAACATCTGGCTCCTTTGTGGATAGGGATGGAAACGATGTAACCACAACAGCAAGTCCAGACTACGGCTGGAACCGTGCTTGGCAAAACCGAATGGATATCGACGCTTCCATCACTATTGGTAACGAGTTCCCAATCGATGGTGGCGGAACATATAAATCATTTGATCCAAACAAGTGGGTGATTATGCCAAAATGGGAATGCCCAACTCTGGACTTCCCAAATAGAGATAACCCAATAGATATTTATGAGTTCTCCTCTTCAGTAACGCCAGGTGAATACACCCAAGAAACACAGGGTATGTGGCACCAGTACGGCGTGATGCCAAACAATAACCAGGGAACATATCTCTATATCAAAGATATTCCAAACGGTGACCAAGAAGAATATGACTATGTGGCAATCGGATCAGCCCCTGTTTCAGATACAGAGGTCGCATACAAGTATGTAAGCAAGATTCCAAAGTTTGTCAAGGACGCAAACAGAACCGTTAGGTCTTTGGCAGACTTGGTTGGTTTTGATCCCGATGAGATTATCCGCAGCGGCTTCGACCCAACAAAGGCTAAGCGAATCGGTGAGCTTGCGGAAGACAATGAAAAGTCTATGTCCGAAGCAATCCTTGCGCTTCCGTTCTACATTGACAAGGAGCAAAAGCCAAGGCTCATAACACTCCAGGCTCCTGCTGACAAGCTCGGTCCAAAGATCAAGCAGTTCAGAAAGCAGTTCACTAAGTTCTCCTTACCACCATCACTTTCATCTAAGTTGTTGGGAATGGTTCCTCGTGGGTATCCAAACATACCTGACTTGATCAATCCATTTGGCGGCGATGATTATGACTCCATTCTTGCTGGCGAATCAATGGCAGAAACTCCAGTCGTCTATTTGATGGAACATAAAGTAAATCTTACAAGACAAGATCTTGCTGACATCTGGCAGGGCATTATGCCAGACCTATCAACTAAGTTCTCCACAAGCCTAGCAGCAGTAGATCACTATATGCCAGGTGACAATGTAGAGGAAGAAGTAACAAGATTCCCAGAGGTCCTAAAACAACAACTAAACTTGGGATCCCAAAGAAGCGGTCACCCACGCTATGACCTTTTAGATGTTGCTAAGTTCCCTGATAAACTTGGTCTCTTCCCAGACATCAAGTGGCTTGTCTTCAAAGTCAAGGAGCGAGGTATCGGTGATTACTCTCAGATGATCGTAGAAGAGGTTGAGGGCGATGCAGCATTTACTTACGATGCTTATCGACAGGTATTGATCGGTCAGGGCTTGTCAGAAGAGCAGACAGCACAGATCCTCAGAGATCGTGATGAGTTCTCTAAAAACATATACATCTACAAGCATCGCTTGGAAGACCCAACTTACAACTGGCCTTATGACTATTGTTCGCTCATTGAACTTGGGAAGATAAACACCAAGATTGGCTTCCGTCCAGAGTTGGACAGAGAGAATGCAGAGGCAGAAGCTGTTGCTGACAGACTCCAGGAAGAAGTACAGCAACGATTGCCTGGTGGCGTAGGTGTTGGCGGACTTCCAGGTATTGACAACAGAGAAGGCTTCTAAAACCTTGTTGGGTGATATTTAGATTATGGTTAAGTTCTTCGATCAAAAGCAGGAAGTCATTCAAATCGAGCTAACTCCGTATGGGAGACAGCTTCTATCTGAGGGTAAGTTCTCTCCTTCCTACTACGCTTTTTACGATACAAACATCTTATACGATGGCGATCGTGGCGGATTGACGGAAACTCAAAATCAAATAGTTGATAGAATCAAGGAGAGCACTCCAAGGTCTCGACCAATAACTAAATTCCGCACAACACAAAAGTCAATGATCTCTCTGTCGAGTGCAAACTATAAAAACTATTTTGACCAACAAGAAGAGTATTGTGCAACTTACAACAGGTTCTTGGGGAAGAATAGTACTTTCTCTGATTTCGCCCCTTCTTGGGACATCACAGTAACTAACAATAGTGATGCTAAACTTAACGATGTAGTAGAGTATCGAGCAAATAACACCCTACCAGTTGCTAGTGCTTCACTGGACTTGACATACCAGCTTCATCAAAACGAAGATGCTACTGCATATACACTTGAGGAAAATCAAAATATCATACTTGATATGTTAGAATTGAATACAGTCTTTAGTGTGAATGGTAACTTTGATGTTGAAGTTTTCAAAATCGACGAAAAAGGACAGATGCGTGCATTAGGGTTCATCAATGATCAATCCGCTAATGCTCAAAATCTCCGAGACCAGATTGACCCAACAGTATTGTCTAACACTATAGAGGGATCTAACCAGCAAATACTAAACAATTTCCCTGTACTGGATGATACATATGTTGAGTATTATTTTGAGGTTTTGTTAGATCAAGAGGTCCCTGGTGTTGAAATGCCAACAAATTCATCGATTTACAAGAGAAATATCGATAGAAATCCAGGGAATATCTGCAAAGTTGTTCAGTCAACGAGAGAGCATTTCCCAATAGTGTAGGATAAAAGATGTTATTAAGGTCAATAAAAAGTTTAGATTTCGGATCAATCACCTTGGAGGTGAGTCGAAGCGGAGAAGAAAGCAGAAAGCTTGGCATCGTTAACGCTTCTTTCACTCAGGCGGTATCCAAAGTCGAAGACATGGATAAAGATCTTGAAGACCTAAGAATCAGAATCATTGCTTCATATAACAAGCAATCATCTCAACTTATTGATTATGTTACTCAAAGAAGTAATGAATATCTTATAAACGAAAAGAGTTCACTACAATTTAGGAGACAAAACCCAGCAAATAAATATGTTAAGTTTCTGAGGCGAGATCTTGAGACCGACTCTTTTGTTCTTAACGAATCACAACCTTTCTCACCTTATTCTACCGAAAGGTCAATAATACCACAAAAGTTCTTAAATCGATTCTCCTCCGAGGATGTTTTGGACGGAACAATATATTATGATCTTCCCCTTCTAGAAACTGTCAGAGATCAGAATGGTGATATTATAAGAAGATCTGTCACAAGTACCGATCCTGCAACTATTGTTGGGTATCCAGAGGCTCAGCTTGCTGATCAGAATACTGACTGGAGCGAGGTGTTCATAAGGCTTGTGTCTCGTGTTAGTACACAAAACTTGCAAAGAGTTTACTTAGAACCAGTTGTTTTTGAGCTTCCTGAGGAAGATTTAGAGCAGCTTACCTTTTATATGTTCATATATGACTCTAAATTTGTAGAGCCAGGTCAAGAGTTCAACTTACCACAAATATCTCTCGTAACTGGAATGAGCTTTTCTCGTACAGCAACAGTTATCGGCGAGAGAACAGTATGGCCTAGAATAGCTCCAGAAAATCCTTACAGAGGTATTGGTAAGCAACTACCAAATGGAGATTATCTCGATACTACAACCATTAAGGCACCCGAGGCTTCTCTATTTCAGCGAATTGATTTGAACCCTCAAAATGTTACCATTGAGCGTGTCAACAGTATGTTTGATAGAGTGTATGGAAGATTGTCTCGATCAATTTTGGATGATAAGCCAGAGATAAACAAGGTAGTAAAAAGAGACAACTTCTTTAGTGATTTGTGGGTTACTAAGGACAGTGATGAAAACAATAGATTTATGTTTGCCTTTGATCTAGAATCAAGCTTGATTGCAAATAGTTATTTCCCTTTCTTATATCGTAGTCCAAATATATCAAACCAACTGATAAACAAACAAGGACTAATGGATAATCCAAACTCCGACCCCTCAAGAGTCTTAAGGATGAATGTTGTCAGAAGGATGGTGGACAAGGACGCAAGGATGCCAATCAATGACCTTGGGACTGAAGGTGGTAAAAAGCCACTAGGACCAAACTACACCTTTAGAGAAAAGACCATTGGTGAAGCTAATCCAGTTCAAGGTGTGTATCTTAATCCCAACAACACAAGGAGTGTAGAGAATAAAACTATATTCTTTGAGGGTAAAGATTCCTTAGCTGATCCAACAAAAGAAATTCCAGATAAATATGAAGTTTTGAATACTGATATTATCTACGGTGTAGAATATGTTGTCTATGATGCTGCTCCTATTTTTATGAGAAATATGGTAAGGTTCCTCACAGAGAGAAAATCTCTAGTGACTGAAGTGTTTGATAATATTGTCAACTCTGTTCCAACACCAGCAGGCTACCAGGGTGGCGTAGTGAATGACGGTAGAAACCTTTACAACCCTACAACACTCACCCTAAATGTACCATTGGCAGATATAAAGGGCACTCTCGATGGAAGGGTTCAAATATATGAAACTGCTCTTTTAGATGCTATATCACAATACCAACAAATACTAGATGATCTTGTTCCTTTTGAGTTTGAAGCGGGAAGAATAAACATTAGAGACTTCTATCGCCAAGAATTTCAAAAGAACGACGGTCTCATTGATCCTTTGGTTATCAAGGATATAGAAAAGCTAATGGATATAGGGATCCAGCTTATCTATCGTAAGTTAACTGAGATATTTCCGAATGATCCTATGGGTAGAGGATTGGATGTTAGTCAGCAATCTAATCTGCAAAGAAGAGGTTTCTGCCAGAGGAAGGTCCCACTAGTTCAGGGTGAACACTATTTTGATACCACTAAATCCGAAGGGGAAAACTTTGGGCTCGGGTCTGACTTCATCTTCACAAGAGAGTCGGATCTTGGGAACTTAGATGGCTTGTCTAGGCTTTCCGTCGATCAGCTTATTGAAAGAATCAACTTAGAGTTTGAAAAATACTTCCAAACCCAGAATGCCGAAGCAGCAGCAACACCTGTTGGCAGCTTCAGAAACCCATCGTATGGATATATGACTGCTAGGGTCATCCGAACCCCAGACAGAAAACAGATTGTACAAACAAATGCTGGTGGACAGGCAAACCCAGTAGTCAGGTATGACCTAAATCGATACGGACAGCTTTTCTCCGATATAGCTAATCTTAAATACTTTGCTGAGAATCGTCAAACCAACCCAACTGTCATCGAGTTAAACGAAGGGCAAACAGAGAACAATGGACTATACAACTCTGTAATCAAAGCTCTTGAAGAACAGCACGGTGTTGAGATAAGTTTTGATATCAAGCCACAGTATAGAGAGCCTAAGATTTCAACTGGCGAAGTTCCCCCAACAGTAGGGGACAACTTCACAAGATCATCAATCTCAATCTTCAGAAACGGACCATTGGCTATTCCAACTCTTATTGGCGGGCAAAATAATACAAACCCTAGCATAATAAGTTTCATAGACAGTATTGAAGATTCTATTGCTCAAACAGATCCTGAAAAATCAAAGGGAACACTGGACAGGCAGTTGGTAAAAGACTTGCAGGAAGATAGACCAATCAAGTTGCCATTTGCTATCTTGGGTGAGTTAACTGTAGATAAGACACTTGACTTTATGACTGACTATGAAGATAAAGAGTTCAACTCTCTCAGAGAGTTTACAAACATCACAGGCATTACAAGGGATAGTTTGCTATCTGTTTTGCAAAATACTTTCCTTTCAGATTTGCCTAACCAAGTCAAGAGTGCGATAATAATATCTACAACAAACCAAGGCTTGCGTTTTGGTGATGGAAATATATCCTTTGATGCTTGCCGACCACTCCTTTCAGATCAGGACACTGGCGAAGAGGAGCATTTGATCAGCTTCTCTGCTAACGCTCCTGATGAGCCTCCTTATTTCAAGACTTACGATCCAATGAAGATATATGCTAAGTTCTTGACATTTTGGATGAACTATAAACAAATTGCTAGAATCGAATACCTGGACAGTTTTGGAAATCTCGCTGGCAATGAAGATTTTTACTCTGAAGTTTTTCAGTTGGGTCAGATAGATGAATCTATTGTTGATAGAACAAAGTTGCCAAGTTGGCAACTCTTACAGCCAGAAGTTGTTGAGGATGCAGTAAAAGCTCAAAAGAGTTTGCTGTGTCGAGTTAGAATGATGTCTCCAGTGGACTATTCTAATATCCTTAGCCAATACAAAGAACCAGTCTTAGAGATACTAAGAAAATACTTTGAACGTAAAGAAGCGTTAGAGTTGCCAATATATAATCAATACTTCCTTCTTGGGGTTGGTGACCCTGTCCAGACTCCAGCGCCCAATCCTCCAAAAGAAGAAGAGACAAGAGAAGAGGTTTTTGGATTAGTTGGACCAGGATACTTCGGGGAAGAATAAGATGACTTATAAAAGAAAACTACAGATATCATTACCAGACACTTCTCAGAAATATGATCCGCTAAGAAGATTCTATTCTAGTGCTGGGTTTATTAAGCCAGTAACTGAAGACTCATCTTTGCTAGCATCAGAGATTGAAGGTGGCAGTAAAATCAACTGGTCACTTGGCGGGTACGAACAAAATAATGTAAATGCCACAAAACTACCAACACAAAAACAGATGGATGATTGGGCTATTGCTCATAAATCTACTTTACAAGATGATGCAACAATAAGAGACAATGAGTATCTTACAAGGGGTCCTGATGGTCAAGTTATTAGTTTGCCAAAAGTATTACAGCAACTAAGAATCAACACAATTGATAAAGTTCTGTTCGGACGAGCAGAAGCTATTAAGCAATCCCTTGCCGAAATCCAAATATATGATGAGGAATTCAATATGGTTCCTGATGCTGGTTTTTTCTTGGGCACGATCATGACCCAGTCTGATTCTCAGGGACCTTTGTATACATTTGTTAGGAGAATATTCGACAGAGATCGTAACGTTAGACCAGAATATACTACACTCGGTAGTGTATTTGAATACGCAGCAGAATATTTGTACACCAATCCTCGGGTGCCATTACAGGACAAGATGGCTGTTTCTGAAGCAGTCAGGCAACAGCTTGGAATGGATGAACTAAGAGCACTATTGACAAATGTGCCACAAGAGCAAAGAACAACTTACGAAATCCTTCAGATATCAGAAGACACTCCTTTTGTAACAAGGGCGGAGATCTATCCTTTCTTAGCCCTAAATAACGGTCTTAGGAACGATGAGGGAACTTCACAAGTAGACCCAGAGTACGCTCTCTTCAATGAGAGGTATGAACAGGCAGTGAGCGGGTCAACCGTTGTCGAAACTGTTCAGCCAAATCTTTACCTGTATGATTTGTATACATCTGCTGATGTGGACGATGAAGGAAGAAGAGTCGATGGCTCTTGGCAAGGTGACCCATCATTGTCAAATACAATGCAGATGAAGTATGCTACTTCAGTGACTTTAGATGGAAACATAGAGCAAAACCAAGGACTTCTAAATGATCAAAGCCTATCAGATTACCTTAAGGTCTATTCGAAAGAGTTGGAATGTAATCTTACAGGCGAGCAGAAGTCAAAAATAAATCAACTTCTCCAGAAAACCATCTTCCCAGCAACAGACTTGGGTATGCTAAACAAGCTCAATGAGAAAAAACAGTTTTTCCCAATGCACATTGAGACTTCATTTGCTTCCGACGATCTCGGTCCAGTGGGTCAACTCGTTCAAGATTACAATACAAGTACAACAGTTCTTGACTTCCTTAGTACAGATGATGGGCAAAGTAAGCAATACAATGTCAAGACAGACCTGTTTATTGGCAATGCATTTTCTGATCAAACGGGCGAGAGCGAAGATGAGTATATTGCTACATTGTTTGATATGGGTAATCGATCTTTGCGTATCTCTGATATTTACGCAGCGCTTGACTATGGTCTCGGCGATGAAACAGTTCAAGCTCTTACTGTTACTGAAAACGGCTTAGAGCCACTAACAGGTGTCACACTTTCAGACCAACAGAAGACTAATCTTAATCGAACATCCATAGGCGTGATGTCAGTCGTTCAAGAAGAGGCAGCAAGTTACGCTGACATAATGTCCAGCTTGCAAACCCAAAGCCATTCTGAAGCATTGGGATATCGATTGATCAAATTTGATTCTGACGATCAAAAGGTACAAGAAATAATATTCGGAAACAACCTTGAAACAAAAGAGATCAGATATGTCGATACTCAAGTAAAGTATGACAAGAACTACAGGTACGAACTCAGTGAGTTTAGATTATCAGTCAGTACTCAGTACGAGATGGTTGTATTCGGGCAGGAGCCAGCAGAGTTTGCACAAGGATCAGACCAAGCTAAACCTGACACCCTTCCGCCATCAAGAGTTCTTTATGAGATAGAAACAATAGAGACTCCTGTTGTAGAAGTTATCGAAGTTCCAATCTATGGGTCTTTCTATAGTATTCAAGACTTGCCGGGTCTTGAGTTTGGGATCAGCTACCCACAAGTAAGAGTAATGGACAGACCTCCTGCTGCTCCAGATCTTCAGGTTCTCCCTTTGCTTGATAACTACCGACAGGTAAAAGTTGTTGTCCATCCAAACACAGGGGACTACACAGGTGACTATGCCCTGCCAATAATCAACATACCTGGAAGCCAAGAGAAGATACAGTCTCTTTTCGACTACCAAAAGCAGTTTGAAAACTACGGATTGAGAACTGGATACTTGGAATACAAAAACGAGGGAACAGATGAGATAAGAAAAGTTCGACTACTACGAACAAGAGATCTTGATCTAACTGTCCCAGAATATAATGATCTATATATTTCTTTCTTTACTAGCGAGACAGGAGAAGTAAGAACTCTTTCTACAGACCCTGATGCTGGTGAGGAAACTGTAGTCTCATACGACATCTTAGATGACCTACAGATCAACACATATTACTACTACACTTGTTTTGTTGAGGATGCTCATGGTAACCCATCTTTACCATCTCCAATATATCGTGTAAGATTGGTTTATGAGAAGGGTCTTTATGTTCCAGAGATCGAGCTACTCAACTTCAAGCCAACATCTAATAAGATGCCCACAAAGAAGTTTGCACGATTCATACAACTTGCTGCATCAGAAATTCAATCCTTCCCGTTTACGGAAAGAGATGCAAACAATGTTCTGAAAGGCATAAAGAATCTCGCATCCCAGCAGGGCAACTCAGTATCAGACGGCACCTTTGTCTTTAGATTTACATCCCGTGACACTGGTCGAAAGTTTGACTTGAAAATTAATGTAAGAGAAAAAACAATAACTCCCGAAGAGGGAAATATTTTGGATTGTGAATAAGAAAAACCAATTTTGATAAAAGGATACTACTTAATAAGAACTACCACAGTAGTGTAAAGAGGAAAAGATATGGCATTTTTAGACAATAGCGGCGACATTATTTTAGATGCTGTCCTAACCGACGCAGGCAGGAAGAGACTTGCTGCTGGGGATGGAAGCTTCAAGATTACCAAGTTCGCCCTCGGGGATGATGAGATAGATTATTCTCTTTATACTCCATTGACATCTTCAGGTTATGAAGACCTTAGAATCCTACAGCTTCCAATATTTGAAGCTTTTACAAACAATACAAGTGTTCTAAAGAACAAGCTATTGACATATGCAGATAACTCTCTTTTGTACTTGCCAGTTATCAAGTTGAATAACTTGAGTGACTTTGGCGCACCTACTCTTTCCTCTGGTGGTTACAGAGTTTCTGTAGATACATCCACAACAACACAGATCAACCAGGATCTTCCAGGAACAGGCTTCTCATCCCAGGGATATCGAGCAGCAGAAGATGGAGCATCCGATGCAGTTTCAAGAGTAGTCTTTGACCAAGGTCTCGACACATCAGATCTTTCACTAGGTCTTTTGTCCGACACTCAAAGAAACCTTATGGAAACTCAGTACATCATTGAGGTTGACAATCGCCTAATGCAACTATCCACAGGTGATGGTACATTGGCTACACCAACCTTTATCGATGACGACAGTGTCGCTAGTTACTACTTTTCAATGAACTCAAACCCAGATTATTTCTCTATGCCTGATATTGTAGGCGTTGGTGTTGACGCAAGAAGCCCAGGAAAAGTAATCGGTCCAACTGACTCAACAGGTCGCCTAGGACCAAGACTGAAGGTAAACTTGAAAGCATCCCTAGATGTACAGGTTAGCACTACCTTGTTCTCCCAGTTAGGAAAGACAGGTCAATCAGTCTCAGGTCTAACAGGTACTTTTAGTATCCTAGACACTGTTATGAGAGTCACTGGCTTCACTACTGGGTATAGAACAGATATACCTCTACAACTTTTGAAGAAAGAATAGAAGGAATAAAAAATGGCAACAAGTTTTAAAACACTATTGAGTGAGAATGTTCTACAGAACATGACCAAACTTCATGAGGCTATTCCTCTAACTGGTACTATTCTATCTGGAACATATAACGACACTAGTACTCCACCAGAGCCAACAAACGTAAAGAACTACTCACACGGTATGTTCCAGTCTGTTTATGATTATCCTTATCTAAGTTCATCTGCAAACCATATTATGGATTTGACACTTGGTATGGATGCAGCCAATATGGCTGCTGCAAGCCTTGACGGTGTTACTCAGCAGAACCAAAAACAAGATATCTACAATGAAATGGCTCAGATGCTTTGTGGTTATGACTCAGACGGTAACATCAACAAGTTTGATGCCAGCGGTTCCTTCGCCTTGTCACCAACAAACAAGATGGGTCAAGTATACTTCGTCAACTTTGCAAGACTTTTGACAAAAGATGAAATACAAAAAGTCTCTGCTGGCGGCTTTACTCTTAGTCTCAATGTGGATTCAACATATACTGTTCCACAGACAACAGCAGCAAGACTAACTCTACAGGACGCTAATGCAACAAACGCTCTTGTGAACTCACCTGTCGGTGAATATAATATTCTATATGGAAGTGCAACTGGTACTCCAACCACAGCCGATAAGGCTCTTGGTCTAGTATTCTATCAAGCTGGTATTGCTGTACTGACCGCATCTGTTTTTGATGCAGCAGTAACAACAGAGGCATCAGATTCAGAACTAGATAGTGCAGGCCAGACAGCCATTCAACTAATGGTGTCTGGTGCTATCAGTGCTTCTGCTGATGCTATTCGTCACCGTGTCAATGACATTGATTTCAACAACACCACAGAACTTAACTCAACAATCTACTTCTGTCGTGCTGGATCTAATGAGTTCAACTATAGCAGTAACCCAACATATCTTAGCTCAAGCCAGATCCGTGTCAAAGATGTAAGCACAGACGATCCAGTTTCCTACATTACAACAGTTGGATTGTATGGAGCTAATAACGAGCTTCTTGCTGTCGGTAAGCTAAGCGAGCCTCTAAAGAAGACTCCTGCTGACGAGTACACTCTTAGGGTCAGACTAGATTACTAAAAGGAGGCTGCATGTCATACCTCCACAAGTTTGGCAGAGATGATATTTTCATTAACAGGATGATTGCTCATCCTGAATATGAATTTCTAATGTACAGCGGCTCTGCATATGTCAACAATGATCGACATATGGGAGCAAACATTCCCACGGGATCTATAAGTTTATATGAAATAAACGTTGACCGTGATGGTACAACACAAGAACTTATATATCCTTTTATAACAAAGGACGGCTATTGGCTGTCGTTTCCAAACGTAACCACAGAAGCTTACGAAGCGCTTGATTATGGTTCTACCATAACTGGATCTTATCCTTTGACTGCTTCAATGTATCGACAGTACTTTGGAGCAACAACAAATCCGTTTCCTAATGGCTCCGATGCAGCAAAAGATGCCTACATCACCAACAGAAAGAAACTTGTATCACTCAAGAATACAATGAACTACTATCGCTATATCAGCAATAGCTACAAGTATGACGATGTGTATGATGAAGCTGCTGTCAATATGTTTGAGATACCATCAGTCTTCTTCGACTCAGGAATAGAGAAAGGTTCAGTAAGCCTTAAGTTTTACTATACTGGCTCTTTGATGGACGAAGCAAAAGATCTTCGACAGAATGGAGAACTAATCTCTACTATGGGAGCCACGAGCGGTTCAACTGTTGGGGTTGTTCTTTACAACGAAGGGTTTATTCTTCTAACCTCTTCCGTCACTATTGCGAACAACTACGACGATTACGAGGGTACTGGCACAGAAGTAACCTCAAGGTGGACCTACTTTGGAGCCTATGAGGCTACAGGAAGCGGTGGCTTTGCCACTGCAAGTGTTGGAACTATCACTTTCAAGGGAACACAAAAAATACCAACAATGACAATGTTTGCTACAGCCCAACCAGGCGAGCTAAACAACTCATTGAATCCAACCTGGCTCAGTTCATCCAACGGAAGTTGGAGAGATCTAACAATCACAGGTAGTAGCGGATATGTGGAACCAAGACAGTTGATTATCAAGAACACAATCCAAAGCCAGTATTGCGACTTTGAGGAAGACTTCTCAAAGCAGACATTCATAACAGAGATTGGTATTTTTGATGATGATAAGAATCTCATCGGCGTTGCTAAGTTAGCCAACCCTGTTATGAAGAAAGAGATTGACGAGTATACATTTAAACTTAAGCTCGATCTGTAATAGACTAAAGTATGATTTTAGGATTAGATATTTCCACAGCCGTTGTCGGCGTGGCAGTTATTGATGATGGTGATCTAGTTCTCAGCACACACTGGGACATCTCTAAAGCTGACACACTGTTTGCCAAGGCAGAGATGATTGGCGCAGAACTCTGGCAAATAAGGAACGAATATAAAATAGAGAACATCTTCATCGAAACTGCTTTGAAGAAGTTTATCCCTGGGAGATCCAGAGCCGACACTATTATGAAACTAGCTAAGTTCAACGGCATTGTTTCGTGGATCTGTTATGAGAGTTTCGAATCAGAGCCAACATACATCAATGTGAACAATGCTCGCTCACTTTACGGCTTGTCTTTCCCTAGGGGAACTAAAGGACCGCAAAGAAAGAAAATGGTCATCGAGGCAGTCATTGAAAAAGAGAAGACTGCTTTCACATATGAGATGGCTCGTGGCGGACGGAACTATAAAAAAGGAACTGACGACAGAGCAGATGCCATCGTCATTGCAAGAGCAGGTGAGTTCCTCCTAAAGAACAAAGACAACAAAGGGTTCCTCACGGAGAAGATCGTTTTAGTAGATTAACAAACTATTTACTATATGCGTGTCACAATGAGCCAAGTCAGAGAAGCTGTTCGGGAACTAATGTCCGAAGTTTACAGCGAAAAGCAAAGACGCTGGGCGTGTGCTCAGGCTGGCAAGTCTCGTAAGAAGTTCAAAGGAAAGCCAAGCCTAACAAAGAAAGAGGCTGGCGAAATGTGCGGAGACACAAAGATCTCCAAAAAGAAAAAGTAAAAACACTTGACCTAACATTAACATATGCTATTATAGTGGTGAAGGGAGGTGTTCCTATGAAATACCAACTTTACTGCGATATGGATGGCGTGCTCGTCAACTTTGAGGAAGGTGTCCTCAAGTATATGAACCAGCGCTTCCAAGAACTGCGAGATGACCTCGCCCACCCAGACCATAAACTTGCCCGATCAACGGCTAAAGAGATTGGCGGCTGGGACGTAGAGATCAACCGCTGGCACATTGCCCGCTCCGATATGGAGGGCAGCCTAAAAAGAAACTATCGAACGAGAGACTTTATGTATCGTCTCGTTGAGAACGATGTAGAGTTGTGGGCAAACCTCGGCTGGGAACGTGGTGGTAAAAAGCTTTGGAACTATATCAAAGACATTCCAGGGGTTGAGATCTTGTCGGCACCTATGGAAGAGGGTTCAAAGGTTGGCAAACGAATCTGGGTTGAGCGAGAGCTAGGACTTCCAGTAGAAAAAGTCAACCTTTCAGATACCAAGGAACCCTACGGAAATCGCAACGGAGTTCAAGGACTTCTGATTGATGACCGTGACAAATACGTCAACGAGTTCCGAGCGGGTGGTGGCATCGCTATTAAACATAATCCAGATGATGTGGATAATACGATTAGGCAACTCCAAGAACTAGGGTACTAATTGTTCAACGATCCAGATTCAGCCAAAAAGAAGAAGATCCTTGACGAGGTCTTAGGTCGTCCGTACAAGCAGGGGAAGGAATATCTCTACCCTTCCCGCTGCTGCGGGCACCACAAGCCTAAGCTGTCAGTCAACTTCGAAAAGAATGCAGCCAAGTGCTGGGTTTGTGATTGGAGAACAAAAAACTTACGACGTCTTGTCAGGCGCTGGGGCGATATAAGTCACATCAATAGATGGAAAGATTTTGACGCCGATATTGAGCTAGGCGACCTAGACAACCTATTCGCTAAGGAAATCGAAAATCCGCAGCGAATCGACCTTCCAAATGAGTTTCAAACGCTTACTGGACGATCTCACCCGCCATCATCACGGATGGTCTTCAACTACCTCCGCAAACGTGGGGTAACAGATAAAGATATTCTCTACTGGAAAATCGGCTACTGCGGAAGCGGGGACTACAAGAATAGACTCATCCTACCATCATTTGATGAAGAAGGTTACTGTAACTTTTTTACTTCCCGTACATTTGATCACAATGTCTGGCCTCCGTATATGAACGGACCAGGCAACAAAGACATTATCTTCAATGAACTGCTGATTGACTGGGAACGAGAGGTTACTCTAGTTGAGGGCGTCTTTGACGCAATCGTTGCTGGTGAGAACAGTATTCCACTGCTCGGCTCAACACTTCGGGAAGACAGCAAACTCTTTATGAAGATCGTAAGGAACGATACTCCAGTGCTGCTTGGGCTGGATGCTGATGCCCATAAAAAAGCCATGCGACTTGTCAAAGCCTTGCTAGCTTATGATATCGAAGTGCGCCTAATGGACACCTCAGGATATAAAGATATTGGAGAGATGCCAAGGGACGTATTTCAGCAGCGAAAAGAAGCTGCACCTTTTATTGATTCTGATGCCTATTTATTCAAGATTGCGTTAATGGTATGAGGGCTCGGAATGAAAATCACTCTTTCTCAAGTTCGGGAGGCTTTAAAGGAAGCTATTCTCGACGAGAAAAAGAAAAGCAAATCTAAAAAGAAGGCTTCGGCAAAGCGGAAGTCCGAGAAGAAGTCCCGCCGCAAAAAGAGAAAAGCAAAGCGTGATGCGTGCTACCACAAGGTAAAGTCACGTTATAAGGTATGGCCTTCTGCTTATGCTTCTGGCGCTCTCGTGAAGTGCCGTAAGGTCGGGGCTAAGAACTGGGGCAACAGCAAAAAAGAAAGTCTAGATTTTGACTCCCTCCAGGACGTAATCCAGGAAAAAGTAGATGAGCTAGTTGAAAAGAAGAAAA
>Ga0181591_10000350_pt1 | contig 35289 bp, 30 predicted proteins | sample 071ome_33_FD_133757 | JGI IMG/M metagenome (GOLD analysis project Ga0181591, IMG submission 133757) | Coastal salt marsh microbial communities from the Groves Creek Marsh, Skidaway Island, Georgia - 071412AT metaG (megahit assembly) | ecosystem: Environmental > Aquatic > Marine > Intertidal...
AATGGCCATCAATGCCATGCCTGTGGTGTCGTATCCACCTTCAATATACATGATGCAAAGCAGCATCAAGATGGCAACGATAATTGCGCCTGCCGTTTGATAGGTAAAACGCCGAATACGGATCATAAGCGGCGGTTCGCTAATGTCATCACGGCTTAGCTCGTGGGCGATTTTACCGAGCTCAGTATTGAGCCCGGTGGCCGTGACGATTCCTTGCGCACGACCTCGGGTGATCATGGTGCCGGCAAAGCATTGCCCCGCCCGTTGGGATAGTGGCAGATCATCACAGGGTGCAAGGTTGACGGTTTTGTCGACTGCCAGAGACTCACCTGTGAGCATGGATTCATCTGCGCCTAAGTCTTGAGATTGATGCAGCAGGATGTCGGCGGGCACCTTATCGCCCGATGTTAACAGCACCCAGTCACCCGGTACTAACGATTCTGCGTCCACGGTTTGAACGATGCCCTCACGCATGACTTGCGCTTTGCCCTTTACGAGATTGCGCAACGCTGCGGCAGACTTTTGCGCCGAATATTCTTGGGCAGTACCAATGACGGCATTGAGCAATAGCACGGCCATTATAAATACGCCATTGGCGATTTGGTTCAGTACAAAAGACACCAGTGCGGCCGTGAGTAGAATATAAATAAACGGGCTAAGGAATTGCCTTAAAAATAAAGCGAGAGGCCCAGGCAATTGTGCTTCGGGTAGTTTATTGGGCCCGTATTTTAATAGGCTCGCTTGAACCTGATCTAGAGAAAGCCCTTTTGACAAGTTTGAATCGGATTCTGTTTTCGATTCCTTAATCGCATCGCCCATACTAGCCCTCCATTGCCGTAGAGATGCTGTGAAGCCATTGTTGGCCATAGAGAGCCATCATATATTCCTCATTAGTAGGGATGACGTAGAGTCCCACTTTACTGTTTGGCTGGCTAATACATATTTCATTGTGATGATTATTTTGCGTGTGAATTTTTGTTTCTAACCAAGCTAATTGCTCAATGATTTTTTGTCTTGTCGAAGGGCTGTTTTCACCAATGCCTGCTGTAAAGATGATGGCATCCAAGCCGCCCATTACTGCGATCAGGCTGCCGATTTCTTTTTTAATTCGATAGGCAAATAAATCTTGAGCAAGTAGCGCATCAGGATGGTCGCTCATCTCTAGTTCTCGCATGTCTGCACTGATACCGGATACACCGAGTAAGCCCGATTGCGAATGCAATAAATGGGTTAGGTCTTGCAGCGTGTAATGTTTCTCTTGCATTAAAAACAGTAAAACACCTGGATCAATTTGTCCGCAGCGGGTGCCCATGACGAGGCCATCTAGTGCGCTAAACCCCAGTGTGGTGGACATGGACCGACCGTTTTGTATGGCACATAAAGAGGCTCCACTACCTAGGTGTGCGACGATGATTTTTTCCTGAAGATGACTAGGGAGGTAGCGATGTAGTACTGACTGAATGTAATCGTATGATAGACCATGAAATCCATATCGAATAATACCGGTTTGCGTAAGGCTCTTAGGTAGCGCATATAATGTATAGATAGAGGGGCGGTGAGAATGAAAGGCGGTATCGAAGCAGGCCAATTGAGGCACGGCGGGTAATTTTTGCAAGAGCACCTGAATTGCCTCGATTTCGGGTGTTAAGTGATTCGGTGCTAACGGAATAAAATGGTTAAGTTCATTTAAAACGGTCGGTGTGATTAAAGTCGGTTTTGTGTATATCTGCCCGCCGTGTACGACTCGATGGCATGCCAGTACGATGTGCCATTGGCGGCATTCCATTAATACCTGATCAAGCCAATGATGCATGCTTTGATCAGCTTGCCGTTTGAGATTTTTTTTCAGTAGGCAATGGCTTAATTGATCAACTGGAAATACGGCGTACTTTAAACTGGAAGACCCCACATTGAGAGTAAGAATGACACGAGTCATAGCACTACTCCATTGAGTTCTTGTTTCATTTGCTGATGCACATAGATGGAGGCCAAAGCACAAGATGCCCAACGCGCAGCACCGGATCCCGTGGCTCGACTGGTTAGGATAATCGGCACCCTTGCTCCAAGAACGATGCCTGCCGATTCGACCTTAGATAGAAAACTCATCTGCTTGTAGAGCATATTGCCCGATTCCAGGTCAGGCACCACGATGATATCAGCGTCACCAGCAACCGCGGATTGAAGGCCTTTGTTCAGCGCGGCATCGGAGGAAATGGCCGTATCAAACCCAAGAGGACCATCCAAAACCCCTTGCGTGATCTGGCCGCGGTCTGCCATTTTGCAGAGCGCGGTAGCATCGAGGGTGCTGGGAATGCGCTCTGTGACGGTCTCGACGGCTGAGACGATGGCCACTTTAGGAATGCCTCGACCAAGGCACATGAATAAGTCTATGGCATTCTGTGTGATGTCTTTCTTGGCCATAAGGTTGGGGCGAATATTGATGGCCGCATCCGTTAAAAAAAGCGGTTTATGGTAGGTAGGCACATCCATGGTCAGCACATGGCTCATGCGTCGACCAGTGCGAAGCCCTTTGTTTTTATCTAAAACCGCCTCCATTAGCTCATCTGTATGCAGCTTCCCTTTCATCAGTGCATCGGCCTTACCTTCGCGAACCCACTGCACGGCCGTCTCTGCGGCAGCGTGGCTGTGTGGTGTATGAATGACTTCGTAGTGACTTAGATCTAGGTCATTTTCTTCTGCAACGGAATAGATTTTCGATTCTGGTCCAATGAAGATGGGTTGAATGATGCTCTGCTTTGCAGCATTCACCGCGCCGATCAGCGAATTGGCATCAACAGGGTGCACGACGGCGGTGACAAGAGGGGGTAGATCTTTCTGTAAATCGAGAATGGCCTCGAAGCCTGAGTCGCTCATGACTAAATCCCTTTAGTAAGTAACACTCAACGGTACGGCATGGTTGACGATGTGTGAGCCATGCGTAGCGCACAGCTCAATGGGTGTCTTTAAATTAGTGGCAGTGTGTGACAGGAATAAAACAGCCACAAGTCATTTTTTTTAACGTGCAGGTGACAAAAAAGACAAGCAAGAAGCTTTCCTACAATCATCCTTGATCGTACTGTTTTTAAAACAGAGTGTTTGTCTTTATGGTGTTGTTGCAGCGGGCTGGCGATATTTTTGTGCATTTAACACGATAAAAAGTGTTAACAAGCTGCAAAAGAAAAAGCCAATGGTGAGTGGGAGAATGCTTCCATCGTACGACTGTCCAATGGCGCTACCAATTAAGACAGAGATCAGAGTTTGTACTGTACTGATCACTGAGTTCGCCATTCCGGCGATGTGGCCTAGAGGGTGCACAGCGAGCGCATTGAAATTGCCAAATAAAATGCCAAAGGCACAGAACACACTAATGAGGAACACCATGGTGGACAACAGAGAGGGGTCGTGACCTAACACTAATAAGGTGATCATCATACTGGATGAACTAAATAAAATGAGGCTTAGTGCGGCGATGCATAGCTTTTCTAAAGAGAAGCGCATCACTAACCTTGAGTTCGCGAAGCTGGACAAGCCGACACCGAGTGCTAACAAGCCAAACAATAGGGCAAACCATGGGCCTGTATCGTATTGAATCTGTATGATTTGTTGAGAGCTTGATAGATAGCCAACGAAAGCGCCGAACATGATGCCCCCGGCTAACGTATAGCGTGAAGCCGTTGGGTGACCCAGTGTTTGCTTAATACCGCTGATAATATTATTTACAGACAGTGGGACGCGATTCTCGATGGCTAGTGTTTCAGGCTGACGTAATGCTAACCATACGCTGCCGATCAGTCCAAATCCAAAGAGTACCCAGAAGATGGCGCGCCACTCAGCGATGAAAAGAATACCTTGGCCTACACTGGGTGCAATGGCGGGTACGAGGATGAACATCAGCATGATTAACGACATGACTCGTGCCATGTTCGGGCCGCTGAAACGATCGCGTATCATGGCGAGCGTGACGACGCGACAAGATGCCGCTCCAGCACCTTGAAGAATACGTCCTAGTAGCATCATATCGAACGTCTGTGCGGTGCCCGAAATAAAGGCACCCACCAAGAATATCCCTACACCAATAAAGATGGCTGGCTTGCGGCCAATGGCATCGCTTAATGGGCCGTAAAACATTTGGCCGAAGGCCAATCCTAAAAATACGCTACCGACAATTAACTGGGTTTGATTCGGATCATCGACACCAAGGCTATGGCCAATTTGCTGCAATGCGGGGAGCATAGCGTCGATGGAAAGGGCGACCATCGACATCAGCATGGCCATCAACGCGATAAATTCGGATTGGGGTTTTGATGGTGCGCTGATCATGAAGCTACTCTACTGCAAAAAGGGCTTATTTATACGCCTAAATGACGCTCTACACTAGGCCGAAAGATGACATGCAGTGTTTCATTTTTAATGGATCTTAAGCTTGTCTTATGGTGCGTTTGAGGCGCAGAAGTACAAAGTGAGCGCTTTTAGAGAGCAAGCCGAGCCAGGACTGGGAAAAGATGTGGGTGTTGGTCATGGCCAGCTGATTAGGCCACAGGGTATTTATGAGCTGGTTATTGTGATGCGTGCAGGAATCTACGAATAAGCCTCGGCGCTCACTTAGCTTCTCAAGCAGGTAGCACTCCAAAACGCGACCAGGGGCGTAGCGTCGATAGCCTTCATGAAAGGTGGTTTTAATTTCGTATAGGTGGCTTCCTGTTTGAATACGCACGGCGCAGGCGAGATTAATGTTGCCGGACTTTAGTGCAAATACTTGTAAGAAATTATGGGCGCGTCGATCTTCGATGAGCGCCTGATAGAACCCCAGCGTGGATTGTTGGCAAGCAATCGCTCCGCCGTCTTTACCCTTCCAGCCTAGTTTTTCGAGAGCAATAAAGTCTAATAAACCTTGGCGAACTTGCGTGTATTCGAAAAAGCGAACATCAAGATCTCTTTTTGCATTTCTTAGTAGACGACGATTTTCCCGGTGAAACTTGCCTTTAAGCGACTTTAAATGATCTTGTAATTGGCTGCTATCGAAGATAGCGGCACGAGATGTTTTTGCTTGAGTGACAAAGCTACTACGACCATGCATATTCAGTTTGGGGTTATGATCTTTGACAAGCGACCATAAGCACCCTAATTGCTTGGCAGCGTTGGCAAAGAGGTCTGTTAAAGGAATATTTTGCTTTAGTAATGGGTTTGGAGAGCAGCAGTGGTCGTGTTGCCAAATGCTGAGATAAGGAAACAAGCCCCATCGACGTTTTATCTCGACAGGAAAAAGGCCGACTAAATCATCCTGTTTTTTAATGACAATGACATAAACCTGGCCTTTTTTTGCAAAACTTTGTAGTGCAGGCTTTAAATGCCACGGTTCGAAAAACGGATTGGCATAGAGGCTGTTTTCTGAAAGTGCAATCCATGGTGCCTCGTCCATGGCGAGGATCTCATCTACGGAATAAATGTAGCCTCGGTAGCTGTTCCGACTATCGAAAGGGTAGATACTTTTCATTGGTCGACTTACGAAGCTTGAGTAGGGGGGCTCGCACGATGCGATCGATAACCTTGACTGCCAGGAACCCTAGGATAGGCAGGTTCACATTCAAAATTTCTATTTTCTTTGTTGTAACGATTTTTTCTGCCCAATGATGTAGATAGCCTGCATATCCGCATAGGCCATCAGCCCACTGATATTTCCCTGACTCGATAAGGTTCTGTAACAGGTAGGTGGTACTGATCATGCCAGGGCTAAACTTAGCAAGGTTCTGGTCGTAGCAGCCTTGGCTGAGATAAACGGTTTTCTTGTGTGAATAGATGATTTCCCCAGAGATGGGTTGGTCATCTACATATAATATTCCTATAGCGCTCTTTTTATCATCGAGTGACATCATGAGTTGGCTATGAAAATTTTCACTGGCATGAGACTTTTGAATGCCGAGCTTCTTAAATTTCCAGCTATTGCTTTCGACCGTTAGATAGTCATCCAGTAATTGGTTTCCGGGTCTCATTTCAAAACGATATCGGCCATTAAAGTGTTGCTCAAAGCGCTTTAATCTTTGGCGCAACTTTTTATGTTGGGCTTTAAACGACTGCCAGTCAGTGGATAAAGGAATTAATGGGCCGGATTTATCTTCTGTGCAACGGAACCAAAAATGGCGTCGTTTCAGCTGTACGAGCATCCGCGATATTTGATCGTCTGTCTGCTCGTTGAGGCTGATAATATCCCAGCGAGCTTTGTGTTCTTTTAAGAATGCAAAGAAGCCTTTCCATGCCTGACTGGGAAAGCTCTGATGTATCAATGGATGTATCTTGTCACCCTCTTCCAAGCCACAAAATTCCATGGTGCGAAGAGGAATGCCTAGGCGATATTGTTTGCACTCATTCAAAAAGAAGAGCCCGATTAGCTGGCCATCACTATGAATTTTTACCAAAATATCGCGCGACACGGGTGAATGATAGTGACGAACAGACTGATAAATGAACTCAAATGAGTTATAGATGCTGCTGTATTGCGCGTTCTCATGTAAACCTTGCCAATCTGTTTTATAGTTTGACCAATCTTCGACATTTTCAATAATAGAATAAGTAATTTTCAAGACGCCCCCTATACAGCCGCTTTCAAACAGCTAGTGGTGAGGTCTAGGCGATGGTCTGCCATCTTGGCGACACTTGGCTTATGACTTACAAAGATCAAGGTAAGACCAAGTGCTTGTATGTTGGTGATCAGTTGTTTTTCTGTACTTTCATCAAGTTCATTGCTGGCCTCATCGAATATTAAAACATTTGGCTGATGGTATAAGGCTCTCGCGATCGCAATTCGTTGCTTTTCTCCTCCGCTCAGGCTATGTCCACCTTCACCAATGGTGGTTTGGTAGCCATCTGGCAATGCACTAATCCTATGATCAATACAAGCGAGTTGAGCCACTTCTACAACCCGCTTTTGATCAATACTCTCGACACCGTAAGCAATATTGTTAGCCACAGTATCGTTGAGTAATTGAATGCGCTGTGGCACGTAACCTAGCTGTCGACGCCAAGCGAGAGCATGCTGTGGTAATAGGGGCGTATCATCGATAAGAACCTGGCCGGTTGAGGGTGAAAGTAACCCCATTAAAATATCCAGGGTGGTGGACTTTCCTACACCAGAGGGTCCTACGATGCAGGTAAAACAGCCGCGGGGAAATTCAGCGTCTAATCCACTTGGCGTTGCAACCGTGTTGCCTTCAAACTGAAATGAGACCCCTTGTAATTTAATACAGTGCTTAAGTGCTATGGGTGTTGTCAGCTGTGTATTTACGTGGTTTTCAGGCTTTAGCCATGGCAATAACTCAGCTAGCACGGGTGCGCCATAGGTGATGTCTTCGTAGGCTTCAAATATGCTCTTGAATACCGGAATTATTCGATACGCGGCCAATGCGTATAACGAGATGCTAGTGAGTGTGGCTGCCGTACTATTCTGTGATAGGGCTAAATAGCCGGCTAACACTAGGATAATGCTGAACACGAGCAGCTCCACCAGTTGCATCGGAATAAACTGCAGCAAATGATAGCGGGAACTGTTTTGGTAAAGGGTTTCGGTGGGGCGGCTGTACTGGTTTAGAAAATAAGATTGCTTGTCGAATAGTATGCCTTCTTTATGATGATCGATGGCATGTTGCAATCCTTGATGCATGCGCGTTTCATGTACCGAAAAAGCCTTTCCAAGACGGGCAATCGGTCGGGACATAAACAGGTATACGCCGCCAAATGCCATGAGCAACGCGACGATAGTAAGCAGTGTAGCCGTGCCGTTAACATACAGTAGCAAACTAAATAAAACCGAAAAAATGACGAGATCCGTAATGATGGATAAGCAGGCCATTTGAGAACCGATAATGACTCGATCTACGTCAGAGAACACACGCTTCTTTAATTCACTAGGGTTCCATTTTTGAAATTCAATCGGGCTCATCGCCATGGCCTTTTTGAGCAACTCGACACTTAGCCTATGGCCCCGGGTATTAAAGAAATACAAGCTCAGGCCGTAATTCAGCACGACAAAGAAATTACTGAGTAGTAGGCCGGCGATGCTAATCCCGCCGAAGACGAACAAAGCTTCTAAATAATCCGTAATGCCGAGTAACTGATTAAAGGCTAACAGCCAAGGATGAGTGGTGAGCAATTCAGGTTCGGCCACCAAGGCGATAAACGGCATGATCGAGACTACGCCGGCTGATTGGATGAGACCGTTGGCAAGCGAAACCACTAACAGCATCAGGCACTGGCGCTTTTCGTTTTGAGTCATGTAGCTAAACGTGAGCCACAAATTCTGCAATAAAGGGCTATGCACGGTTGGCACCTTTATCGGTAAGAATCATTAACTGGAGTGGTGTTCGAGAGCAGCAACAAACGCATTTCATCCTGAAAATAAGTGAAGTTCCTGAGTTGCTGCGGATTGTGAAGTAGTTCCCAAAGGGAGTCCACCGGAACAGAAAATCTAAGTCATACATCAGAATAAAGTATTAGTTATTGGGGAGAATTGTTCTTATTTTGTTGTAGGAGAGCCTAGGTCGCCTAAAAGCTGCATAGATTTATCCAGCGTGTCCGGAATAGAGCCTGTGTGTGAAAAGAGCGATAACCAGGCAGTAAGCACGCCATTCTCGTGTTCTGGCTCATGTGATTCTCTCTGTTGGTTGGTTAATTGAGGTGGCTGATCAGTGGCAGACTTAAGATTGGCTCTATTGGATCACCTCAACAACGCACTCACTTGATGTGAATCAATGGCTTTTTATATGCGCTTCATAGAATGGAGGTAGTTGATTTACTTTGATCGTCACAGGAGGGCGCAGAATGCAAATCGAGAATCATAGCCTAGTTAACGAATTGCCAGAGTTTAAAGAACGTATTCATGAACTGAAACAAAGCGACATGCATTTTCATCGCTTGTTTAATGAATACCATGATGTTGATAAAGATATTCACCGAATTGAGTCGGGTGCGGAGAATACAAGCGACGACTACTTAGAAGGCCTAAAAAAGCAACGTCTTCACTTAAAGGATGAATTGTTTGCAATATTAAACGTTCAGCCAGCCTAACGCCTCTCTTCTTTAAGCCCCTTCATGGGGCTTTTTACTGTTTGTATTAATCTCTCACGCAGATGGGAGTATGCAGGTAGCGCAGATTGACACTGTTGCCAATGGTGAGTGCATGGGTGCTTTCTACAAACAGCGTGACATCATTAACCGTTATGCGATTTCGATAGCGGAAACCCATATAAACGCTATCGCTTACCTTTGCGTTCACGCTGCCATCCAGGGCGAAACCGTTTTCTCTAAGTAGCACGTAGCTATTGTTTTCTTGTTGGTCCAAAGCGGCTAGGCCGGGAGGCAGGGCGTTTATCGGGACTAGGTTCCCAGCTTCCATAAAATCTGCGACGAATCGGCTACTTGGTTGCTCGAAGACAGACTGGGTACAGCCCACCTGTTCGAGCTGGCCACGGTTGAGAATGGCGGTCTTATCGGCGAATGAAAAGGCCTCTTGCTTATTGTGGGTGACAAAAATACAGGTGATTTGATGGGCCTTTAATAATTGCCTCAATTCCGTCATGAGCGATTGCTTGACTTGATTATCGATATTCGAAAAAGGCTCATCCATGAGGAGCAGCTTCGGACGCTTAGCCAAGGCTCTAGCGACGGCTGTTCGCTGTTGTTGTCCGCCCGACAATTGGTGAGGGTAGCGAGCGCCAAGCCCGCTCAACTGTACCAGTCGAAGGCACTCTTCTACCGTAGAATCGATGCGCTCTTTACCGGCACCTTTAAGAGCATACGCAATGTTTTCGGCCACCGTCATATGGGGAAAGAGAGCATAGTCTTGAAAGATGAACCCCATGTCTCGTTGTTCGGGTGGCAGCTCATAGGCATTTTTCTTCAGTGTTTTGTCGAAGAGTGTAATGACCCCCTTTTGGGCAGGGATCAATCCTGCTAATGCTTTTAATGCTGTGGTTTTGCCACAGCCACTGGGGCCTAAAAGGCAGAGGATATCACCTTGATTTAAGGAAAGCTCAAAGTGACTTAATACGCTTTGTCCCTGAAGCGCAACATGAAGGTTTTCAACCTGAAAAACAGAACTCATAAACACTCCTAGGACATCTTTTGCGTGCGGCTAATAAATAGGATAGGCAAAAGGCTGACGATAATAATAAGCAATGAGGCCGCAGCAACGTGCTCTAATTGTTCATCACTCGCATATTGATAAACAAAGGTAGATAGGGTTTCAAAATCAAAGGGCCGAAGTAGTAATGCGGCAGGCAATTCTTTCACGCACTCAATAAAGACCAACAGACTCGCGCTCAACGTGACGGGCGTCAGGATCGGTAAGTGGATACGATAAAATATGCCGTTGCGTGAGCTACCGAGGCTTTTCCCCGCAAGATCGAGCGATGGGGACATTTGCTGGTAGCCGCTTTCAATGCTGCCGTTAGCAATGGCGGCGAATCGTATGACAAAGGCCAATACTAACGCAAAGCTAGTACCACTGAGAACCAGTCCCAATTGTTCGCCACCCAGCGCGAGCCAGACATCATTGATCCATAGGTCCATGCCCGCGAGAGGTATCAGGATAGCGATGGCCAATACGGTGCCGGGAATGGCGTAACCTAAAGACGCGAGCTGTTGTTGAATGCGATTCAACGGCGTGGCAAAGAATCGAAGCTGCCGGTTTAAATACAACGCCACAAGGGTAGCGATGGATGCGGCGATAAACGCGAGTAGGAATGTGTTCTTTGCATGTTGCCAGAATTGCGTTTGAAGATTTTCACTCCAATATAGGAGTGTGTAATCGGTTAAAGCAATCACGGGAATGATAAAGCCCAAAAGGATAATGACTGCGCAAAAAATTGGTATCAGCCATGCCGCCAATTTGCTTGGTTGCTGTCGTTGAATGGTTTGTGATGACTTGCTTTCAAATTGTTTTTGGTGGCGTCGTTGCCAACGTTCCAGCGAGACCAGTGCGATAATAAATAGAAGCAGTAGGCAGGATATCTTCGCTGCGGTGGTTAAGCTGCCGTAGACCAACCAGCTGTCGTAAATGGCAGTTGTTAGCGTGCTGATGGCAAATAATTGCACCGTACCAAAGTCTGCGATGGACTCCATAGCAATGAGGGTGCAGCCTATGGCGAGTGCTGGTCGGGCAAGCTTTAGTCGAATATCAAAAAATATTTGTTTCGTAGAAGCGCCCATGAGTCTAGCCGCTTGGGCTAGGTGTTCGCTCTGATGCTCAAAATTGAATCGTAACAATAAAAAAAGATAGGGGTATAAAGACAGACCTAATAGGGCGCTGGCACCGATTATGGAACGAATGTCGAAGAACCAATAATCTTGAGGGCTTGTCCATCCGAACCATTGCCTGAGCGTTGTTTGCACTGGCCCAGCGTAGTCTAGGGCGTCGGTGTAAATATAGGCGCTGATATACGCTGGAATAGCGAGGGGGAACACCATGGCCCATTGTATGATTCTGCGCCCTGAAAAGTGATAGCGTGCACACCACCAAGCAGGGCCGACTGCAAACAGTAGGGCGAAGATTACTGTACCCAATGTCACCAAAATGGAGTTAATGACATAGTCCAGTAAAACGGTATCGACCAGGTCGCGAAACGTGGTATCTGCATCACTTGCACCGACCCAGAATGCTTCGTAAACAAGCGCAATAACGGGAAAAAAAAGGGCAAATGAAAAGACAGCGGCTGTAGGTGAAAACAATTTGAACATGGGGCTATCTTAACAGGGTGTGATGAAGAAATCAGAGGGTGTAGGAAGCCAGCATAGAAAAATTGAAGCGGCTGGCAGAATGAAATAACGCCGGATTGTACAAAGCCTTTTTGAGGCTTTGTACAATCTATTTATTACAGGTCAAATTTTACCTGATCCACCAGTTTCAATGCAGCTGGGATGTTTGACGCGATCTCATCAAGGCGAACATCATCTGCCTTAAATTCCCCCCAGCTACTGACAAGCTTAGAGGGTTTAACGTCCGGTTTAACGGGGTATTCCATGTTCAATTCGGCATATAAAGATTGGGCCTTTTCAGTGGTTAGGAAAGCGATGAGTTTTTCTGCTTGCGCTTTGTTTGGGGCGTATTTGGTCAGAACCGCACCGCTGACGTTGATGTGCGCACCTCGATCGGCTTGATTCGGAAAGTTGATATGAACTGCGTTAGCCCAAGGAATCTGGTTCTCATCCTGAAGCATTTTGCCTAGGTAGTAACTATTCCCCAGGGATACGTCACACAGACCTTCTTTGATCGCCTTCACTTGGGCGCGGTCGTTGCCTTGTGGCTTACGGGCAAGGTTAGCCTTTACGCCTTCTAACCAGGTTTTTGTGGCGGCTTCACCGTTATGTGTGATGAGGCTGGCGATGAGCCCAAGGTTGTAAGGGTGCTTACCAGAGCGGGTACAGATCTTTCCTCGGAATGCTTCGGAAGCTAAGTCTTCATAGCGCAGATTTAATTTTCCTTGACGCTCTTTTGAGCTGTATACACTGCGGACCCGTTTGGTGAGGGCGACCCAGTGATGTTGACCATCACGAAATTGACTTGGGATATTGGCCTCCACCAAGGAAGGAGACATAGCTTGAGTGAGCCCCTGAGATTTAAGCTCTAACAACTTTGCAAAATTCGAAGTCAGTACGATATCGGCAGGGCTCAACTTTCCCTCCCGCTGAAGTCGCTGAATGAGGCCTTTTTTGGCAAATACCACCTTGGTCTTGATGCCCGTTTCTTCGGTAAACGCATTCAGGATGGGCTCAATCAGAAAGGGTTGTCTAAAGGAGTACACATTTACCGTATCGGCGTGAGTAGAGGCCATTGACGTTCCGAATAGGATACAGGCGACGAGGCAGGACAGCAGGCGCTTTTGCATTAAATGAGATCCTTATGGCAAGTGAGAATTGTTATCAATAATACCAGAGAGGATTTTGAGATGGAATCCCAGATGGAATTCCATAAAGGGCCGTGCGATGAATGCTCACCTGCGGGTAATTAAGAGGTGAGCGCGTTTGGGTGAATATGCTGAGCGCAGATATGCTGTGTCTGACGCTCAATGAGCGCTTGATACGTGGGGATGAGGCTGAGAACCCATTTGGACTTTAGGGCGGGGTCGCCATTGAGCTCGGGCCCGTCCTCCACGGAAATTTGTCCGATGATCGCGCCATCTTCAATTGCCTTTTGACTCACTAATAGCTTGCTTGGCTGGCTTTTTCGACACAGGCGAGCGGCATGATGTATGACGTCACCCACTGCGGTGTAGCTGAGGTTGTCTTGGTCACCGAACGTGCCTGCGAGTAAGCGCCCGCTGTGCAAGCCTAATTGAAACTGCAATATAGGCAGTCCTTGTTCCTTGCGTTGACGGTTATAGGTGTCCAGTAGGCCAATCAACAACAAAGCGGTACACACGCCGTGAAATACGTCCTTTTCGTTAGGCTGAGGCACTCCAAACAAAACCATGACGCCATCCCCCATGTACTTATCCACAGAACCATTATAGAGCTTGGCGGCTTGGTGGATCAGGGTGTAGTACTGATTCAACATGTGCGCTAAGCCCATTGGGGATACGTCTTCTTGAACATCGGCCAGATCCAAGATATCGATAAATAAAACCGCCCCATGGGTGTAGTGCTCAGGTAACTGGGGTTTGCAGAAGCGGAAAGAAAGGTCTTCTTCCATACTCGGTGTCATGAACTGATTGATGGCCGATATCATAGCTCGCTGGGCCCGTTGCCCACTGGCACTTTGCTCAATGCTTTGTTCCAGTCGAGAAAGCTCCCCTAGACCTTTTTCAGAGAGAGCCCCTTGGCCAATTGCGGGCCATTGCTCCATCGATTGTGCTAGACGTTCAAGGTGGTGGCCGAGAAAGCGTCCTATTGCCCATCCGATGAGCGCACTGATGGCGCTAAACAGGCAGCTTAATACAATCCATAGGCCGTACAACTGGGAGTGGGCTGCTTGGGCGGGCGCGGGGTCTAAGCGAATTTCCAGAAGTCCAATGACCTGATCTTGATAGCGAATGCTCACAGGAATGGTCTGCTCGCTTTCGGCTTTACCTTGTTCCGCTATGACTTTATTGCTGAGGTTGTATACGGCGCCATATTGAATTCTCGGGTCTTCTATTAAGCCGGATAAGATGACATTGAGGCTCAGTAGGTCTTGGCTGAAGATGGCTTCTGCCGCTTGCACGCTCACTTGCTTACTGAGGGTAGCATGCAGCTGTTGGTTGTCTTTTTCTAAAATTTCGAGGGACGTTCGCGTAACAGGAAGGCCCACCAAGAGGCTGGCCAGCAATCCAATGATCACACCCACAACGAGGCCTAAATGGCTGAGTGGTCTTTGTCCTTGTTGTATTGAGGTTGTATCCGTCATGTTCGTTACAGCTGAAACCGAATTTGGCCTCCATGGTAGCGGTTATTCGGGGATACGCCTACCACCAACCACTAGGATATTCATCTATAGTGGAGGAGTGCAGTCCATCCGATGAGTTTTCTTGATATGAATTCTCACAAATTGGCGTAAATGGTTTATCATAGCGGCCGTTTTTTGCTTAAACCCAGTTCGACCCTAAAAGGTGATGATATGAGCGATTCTAAAAAGATCTTTGAAGAGAAGTTAGAAGTACTGGCTAAAGGCCTTTTCACTATGAGTAAAGATCGTGCCCGTGCACTGTCTAACCACGAGACCGTAGACCTGATCGAAGAACTACGTGCAGCCGTGGCGGAACTTCAAGCCGAAGCCAACAAGCTGTAACTCGCGACACTCCATCAAAGACAGGTGAATTGTGAAAGAAGTCGTTCTGATTAAAGTCAGTGGTGAAGATAAGCCAGGTGTAACCGCCAGTATTACCGGTATATTGGCCCGATATGGGGTGAATATTCTCGATATCGGGCAGGCTGAAATTCACGATAACCTGTCGCTGGGTATCCTGGCGGAGATTCCCACGACGGAAGGCTCTGCTGCCGTATTAAAAGACGTTTTATTCCGTAGTCATGAGTTGGGTATGTCAGTGCGATTTACCCCTGTCTCTAAAGAAAAGTACGACAGCTGGGTGGCTGCGCAGGGTAAGCCTAGGCACATAATTACATTGTTGGCCCGCAAGTTGACGGCAGAACACATTGCCCGTGTGACGGATGTGGTAGCCAATCATGCCTTGAATATCGATAACGTTTCACGCCTATCAGGGCGCGTGCCGCTTGAAGATGAAATTCCAGACGATCAAAGCAAAGCCTGCGTCGAATTCTCGGTGCGTGGTGTGGTCGATCAGCCCGCTATCCGAGCGGAATTTTTGCAGATCTCAAGTGAGCTTGGGGTCGATATTGCAGTACAAGAAGATAGTCCGTTCCGCCGTAACCGTCGCTTAGTGGCGTTCGATATGGACAGCACGCTCATTGAAGCCGAAGTCATTGATGAGCTGGCGAAAGAAGCGGGCGTGGGCGATCAGGTGATTGAGATCACTGAAAGTGCTATGCGCGGTGAAATCGATTTTAATGAAAGCTTCGAACGACGGGTCGCGCTTTTGAAGGGGCTTGATGCCTCAGTCCTTGAGTCCATTGCTAATCGTTTGCCGATTACCGAAGGGGCTGAGCGTTTGGTCTCAACCCTTAAGAAGCTGGGGTACACCACTGCAATTTTATCTGGTGGCTTCCAATACTTTGGCCAGTTTTTACAGAAAAAATTGGGCATCGATTATGTCTACGCCAATGAGCTGGAAATCGTAGATGGCAAAGTGACGGGTAACGTGACGGGAACAATTGTTAACGGTGATCGTAAGGCTCACTTGCTAGAAGAGATTGCAAAGAGCGAAGGCATTTCTCTTGAGCAAACCATTGCGGTAGGTGATGGTGCAAATGACCTGCCGATGCTAAGTAAGGCGGGCTTAGGAATCGCCTTCCGAGCGAAGCCTTTGGTACGACAGAACGCTGAGCAGGCGATCTCGACGCTGGGCTTAGATGGCGTACTGTATTTATTGGGTATTCGCGATCGCGACGATATTTAAGCCGCGCTTACCCCTATAAAAAAAGCCGACTGTGTGTCGGCTTTTTTTATGGGTTGTCGTTTTTCAAAGAGAACGCCTAGGGCATTATTCGTCGCTAAACTCATAGTCCATGCTGGCGCTGGGCCCTCGAAGATAGTAGCCCTGAATGAAGGCAACGCCACTGGTCCAAAGCTGTGCCACGATGTTGGCATTTTCCACAAACGGTACGATGGACGCTTTTTGATGTTCGTTGATGCCGTTAAGCAGCTCTTTAAGACTTTCCATGCCTTTTTCTGTCCCAAGCTCTTGCGTGAATGAGCCGTCGACTTTTACATAGTCCACATGCAAATGGGCAAACAGCTTGAACGGGTCGATGGCGCTACCGAAGCGAGTGATCGCGACCTTACAGCCTAATTTGGCTAGGTGGTTCGTCATCAGCTGTGCCTGTTTCAAGTGGTTAATGGCATCGGCTTCGGTGAATTGGAATATTAAACACTTGGCGGGCAATTTAGACGCTTGAATTAACTTCACCAACCAAGGCACCAAACTTTCATCGGTAAGAGACTCATTGGTGAGGTTAATGAATAGACGAGTGTCGTGGCCTTGGGCCCGTTGCTGAGCCAAGCGCTTGGTGGTATTCAGGATTACCCAGCGATCAAGCTTACGTTTCAAGTCTGGGCTAATGTCCGCTAAGAACTCTTGTGGAGATATGTCGCTACCATCGGTGTCTACCAAGCGTAATAGGGTTTCGTAGTGCTCACCCGCTTCATCGCGCAAGTTAATAACAGGCTGGAACAAGAGTTTTAATGAGTTCTCTTTGATGCCCGCTTCGATCTTGGCAGATAGACGTTCACTATCCGTGTTCGCAAGCTCGGCCGGGTTATATAGATAGACACCATTGCCTTGCTCATGGCCATCCATTTTACGAACGTGATAACTGGCTTCGTGGGCGTGTTGTAACACTTCTTTCGGGCTGCGGGAGCTCTCGTTAACGAGGGCGATACCTACGCTGACCGTCACTTGAATAGTACGCTGGTCGACGGCCACTAGGTGTTCTTGAATGGCTTTGCGAATATGCTCTGCAAACCCTTGCGCCTGCTCTGCATTACTGCCGTGGAGTAAAATACCGTAGACGTCTTCACCGATGCGGGCAACCAAGTCTTCTTCGCGACATTTACTGCGAATGAGGTGGGCCACATCACAGACCACCATGTCGGCCCCTTCTATGCCTACGTCGCCTTTGCATTGACCAAAGTTATCGATATTGATGTAGGCGACGGCGCCGCTTGCGCCACTGATGACGGCTTGGTCGACAGCATCCCCAAGGCGTTCATTGAAGTATTGTTTGTTGTATAGGCCGGTTAGCAGATCTTGTGAGCTGATTTGCTTTAATTTGCCTTCGAGTTCTGCATTGCCTGAATTCGCGCGAATGATGACCTGAATACATGGCTCATCTTCGTAGGTTGCGCGGGCAAATAGCATGCGGGTTTCGATTTCTTTGTTGGCCACGTTCAGCATGCGGCACTCAAATTCACCGCTGCGAGTTTTTCCTGAATTAAAATCTTTTAGGAAGATCTTAAAGCGCCCTTGGTCTTTGCTGCTGACCATGTCCATTAGCGGCATGGTGAGTAAGTCGTCGGAGTCTTCATAGCCAAAGATACCAGCATAGCTGTCATTGACGAATAGGTGCATGCCATCTTGTACATAAGCTATGGCATCTTGCGCGCTCTCTAATAGCACTTGGCAACGCTTTTCGGCCTCACGCAACAGGGCTTCGGCTTCACGCAGTTCGCGACGCAGTTTTAGATTTTTCAACTCACGCATGACCACTTGCAATATGTGGTTGTATTCACCGGCAGGCACGAGATCCACGGCACCCGCTTTTAGTGCTTTTTCTGCCGCGATGGAGTCGATGTCATCGTGAAAGTAAATGGTGGGGATATCTTTGCCTTGGCGCAGAATTTCGTCCAGCACGCTCTTGCCAGTGAGGTTTGGCATTTCTTGACGACACAAGCAGATGTCCCACTTTTGTTCGTTGAGTTTGCTTTTTAATTCGTCGATGGATTGAACGAGTGTGGCACGGGTTGGGTGGCCGGCATTGCGCAGCAGGCTGGTGAGAGTTTCCGCTTCGTGCTGAGAGTCACTTCCGATCAGCAACCGAATCGCTTCTTTTGCCTGCATAAATGTTATCCAAAGCCTTCGTCGTTATTCTTAGAGCGCCCGATTATAGCCCGTGCCCTCGGTGATGATGAAGAGGCTAGTGTACTGTTTATGTAATTAATTGACGTTTATGGACAAATTTTGGCAGTTAGGCACACAATTTGTCGGTCTATTGTTTAAAGCTTATCCCATATGGAGGCAAACTCATCATCGCCACTGTCGCCGGTTGGGGTTTGCGTGCTCACCTGGGTGAGGGATTTGAAACTGTATTGGACGAAGCTGCGAGAAGAAACGTGTCTTTGGGTTAGTTGAATGCGCTGCTGGCTCTGACGATCGACGACCTCTGCCTTGCTGCCTAGCTTAAACGGTACGACCGGTAAGAGGATGGTCTCATCTTGGCCTGCGGCGGGTAAGGCGGGAATTTTTAGGCCCCGAACAAACTCGCCATTATCACCGGTTTTATTCAGAATTCTTACTGCAACTGAAATGGCTTTAGGCGCAATTAATTCGATGCCCACTTGAGTGGGTTCATTACGTTGGGTGCGAATCCAACGAATGCAGCCCACTGACCAGTGGGTCATGCGATGTTCCTTAATGACGACTAACTCACCGGTTTGAACACTTTTGGGAGGTTGGTCGATGATCACGCCATAGCCACCTGGGCTGGTATCCACGATTCTGGCATCGAAGCTTTGCCCTTTGGGTCCGTCATCCACCGATTCTTCAGCATGTGCGTTGATAAAATTAATCGCGTCGAATGAGATGCTGTCGGCCTCTTGGCCATAACCGTTACCGGCATCAAAGCTTTGATCCCAAACATCCTGGCCCATGGTTTTGGATTTTTTGTTGGACTCTGGCATCTGCGTGTTCCAACGCTTCAGCAGATAAGGGAAGCTGTGTTCATTAGCCGAAAAATAATGGCTGGAAAGAAAGCCAATGGCCATGTGCACAGCCCCTGAGTTTTGAGTCCTGCGAAAACTTCTCTCGGTCATTTCACCCCATGCGTGTACTAGGTGTTGAATGACTTCGTCGCTCATATCTTCAGGTATGGGAATGGCATTTGCCCCTTGGCTGAGGTGCTTCTGTAGCGACGCTACTAAGGGGCGGGTGTTGAGCCCTCGCGTAATGCCCGTGGCACTTTGTTTTGCTAAAGAGCGATACAAGGGGGCCGCATCCCGGTGCTGTGGAAAAACAAAGGTAGCGTGCTGATCGGTGGCCAGTGAGATCTTAAACAAGCTGCCCCAACGCTCACTGGCTCGATAGACCTGGCTGAGTTCCAATTGGCGCAGCTGATTCGGCTTGCAGCAACCGAGCAGTAATATTCGCCCATACACTTCGTCGATACTGGAGCTGCCTACGTACTTGCTTAGCGAGTCTTTAACTTGAAATTGCTGAGAGCCCTTAGACTCGGCTAACGCATACAGCTGATGAATTTCGAGCCAGCTGTATTGGGGCGGCTGAGTGTAAAGCTGTAGCGCTCTCAAGATGGTATGGCTAATATCCGAAATAGCGCGATGAATGGCGAAGATGAGGACCTTTGAGGCCTCTTTGTTTCGTTGGGCCAGTTCGCTGATGACGATGTGCTTGTAGCCCGTCGCCAATTGAATTTGGAGGGTCTGTGCCAGCTGCACAATTTTGACATCGGCGTCGTTTAAAATGACAGGCTGATTCAGAAACCTTTGACTGAGGAGGTTGCAGATACTGTAGACTTGCGTGCGTATGGTCTCCAACATTTTATAGCGTTGAACGCTCGAAATATCGGTCACATTCATCTCGCGAGTCGCCATGTAGAGCAATTTCGCTGCGGCACCTACATTGGCCATAGGCAACTTTTTCGCCCACGCCTCGAACCCGCCCAAACTGCCGTCACAGAAAGAGAGTTTCTTTTGTTCAATTTTGGGGGCTTGAATGCGTATTGGCGCTTGGCGGCCTTCCATGTTTTTACTCTCAGTGATGTCAGCCAGCAAGACGGTTTCCTCTGCTTTATTATTGTAGTGGAGGCTGCCTAGTGCTGCGAGCACTCGTCCATAAGTTCTTATAACCCTAAATACTAATAATATTTCCCTAGAATCGCCAATATTTGAATAAGGAAACTCTAAATTAATCAGACATTTGGCCCAATTTAGGGATAAATTAGGGTTTTTGAATGGGCCCCAGCCTCTTCTCTCACCAATTTTGGTACTAAAAACCCAGGTAAAGTACCTTGTAGCTCATCCATTAATGACTTGGCATGAGCATCACTGACCTCAAAGTGATGAGCGCCACTCACGCGATCCAGAATGTGTAAGTAGTAGGGCAGTACTTTGTACTCGAACAGCCTTTCGCTTAACTGGGATAACGCATCGACTCGGTCATTTATTCCCTTTAATAATACGCTTTGATTGAGCACATGGATGCCGTGCTTAAATAGGCGCGCGAGACTGTGGCCGACGTGCTCGTCAATTTCATTGGCATGATTGACGTGAACCACCATGATCACGGCCAATCGACTGGTCTCTAATCGTGAGATTAGGGCTTCGGTAATCCGCTGCGGAATCACGATGGGGAGCCGGGTATGAATTCTCAAACGAGTGACGTGAGGGATGTTTTCGATGGACGAGATAATCGTGTCGAGGCGGGCGTCTGTGCTCATCAGAGGGTCGCCGCCACTTAAGATGACTTCGTTTATATCAGGGTTGGCTCGCACGTATTCCAGCGCTTGATCCCATTCATGGCGGCCCAGTCGATTGTCACTGTAAGGGAAGTGACGACGGAAACAGTAGCGGCAGTTGATGGCGCAGGCGCCGTTGGCAATGAGCAGCACACGGCTTTTATATTTGTGAACAATGCCTGGGGCTTTATTCGCGTGGGCTTCTGCAAGGGGGTCGGGCCCATAGCCTGCGGGGGCAGGAGCGCCTTCGTCTGCTACCGGCAGTATCTGTTTCAGTAGTGGATCATCTAGGTTACCCAGCTCAATCCTAGACAAATAGGGTTCTGGCACGCGAACAGCAAACTGGCGGTGGCCCGGATAAGCGGCGTCGAGCGCAGCTGGGTCCAGTTTGAGCCTTGATATCAACGCTTCTGGCGTGTGAATGGCATTTGCCATCACCGTTTGCCAGCTGTCGACGTCTTGCGCGATCAATTGAGCAGAGGGGATGTTAGGGTTGGCGGTGTTCATAAGAATTATCAGGGCTCTAACTGCGTCTGGCGTATTCTGGGCTGCAACGGCCTTTGGCACGTGTCAAAAACCCTGCTTTAGGGTATCATTGCCCACCTTTTTTCAGTAACTACATTTAGTCGGTGAATATCATGGCTAGCTATTCTACAAACGAATTTAAATCCGGTCTAAAAGTCATGTTGGACGGTGATCCATGTTCTATCTTGGAGAACGATTACGTTAAGCCCGGTAAAGGCCAGGCGTTCAACCGCGTTAAACTGCGTAACCTTAAGACAGGCCGTGTATGGGAGCGTACCTTCAAATCTGGTGAAAAACTGGATGGCGCTGACGTAATGGATTACGACATGGAGTACTTGTATACCGACGGTGAATTCTACCACTTTATGGCCACTGATGGATCATTTGAGCAGCATGCTGCGACGCCTGAAGCCGTAGGTGACAGTAAAAACTGGCTTAAAGAGCAAGAAAAATACGAAGTGACTCTGTATAACGGTTCTCCAATTTCGGTTACACCGCCAAACTTTGTTGAGCTTGAAGTGGTTGAAACCGATCCAGGTTTAAAAGGTGATACGGCCCAAGGTGGCTCAAAGCCTGCTACTTTAACTACCGGTGCGGTGGTACGTGTACCTCTGTTTATCAATATCGGTGAGGTACTGCGTATTGATACTCGTTCGGGTGAATACGTATCGCGCGCTAAGGGTGAGTAATTGACCCTTTGAAGCAAAGGCCCACTTCGGTGGGCTTTTTTTATGGCGACACCACAGGAAAAATGAACATGACTTGGCAACCATCGGCCAGTATCGAAGTTTTGAAATCCCGAGCAGCCTTTTACGGTTATATTCGAAATTTTTTCGCGTTGCGTGACGTGATGGAAGTCGAGACCCCGTTGATATCTGGGGCGGGGGTAAATGATGCCAACTTAGAGCCCGTTGTCGCCCAATGTTGCGGGAAACCTGTGTACCTACATACTTCGCCAGAATACCCCATGAAGCGGTTGCTGGCCGCAGGCTCTGGTGACATCTATCAAATATGCAAAACGTTTCGAGACGGTGAACAAGGTCGGCGTCACAATCCTGAATTTACCATGCTGGAATACTACCGCTTGGGCTTTGGGCTTACCCAGTTAATGGATGAGGTTGCTCAATTTGCCGGTGATTTTTTGCATATTCAAAGTCGACTCGATTTAACTTATCAAGACGCGGTACTGCGCTTCACGGGTTTGAATCCCTTCACGGTGGATCAGGCCGTTCTGCGTAGTCGTGTGGTCCAGTTTGTGGGGGATGACCTAGAATTGGATAGAGATGGTTGTCTTGATATTTTGATGAGCCATGTCGTGGAGCCCCAGTTGCCGAGCGATACGCTGGTATTCATCTATGACTATCCTGCCTCACAGGCTGCGTTGGCAAAGACCTATCGTGGTCAAGATGAGTTTGAACGGGCACGCCGATTTGAGCTCTATGTGAATGGTCTAGAGTTGGCGAATGGCTACCATGAGCTGACAGATCCAGTCGAGCAGCAACGACGCTTTGCCGAGCAAGCAAACATGAGAGCGCGTCAACAGCAAGACGATCACTTTTTTCTTGAAGCCTTAAAACAGGGTTTGCCTGATTGCTCTGGTGTGGCGATTGGTCTTGATCGACTGCTGATGATCAAACATCAAGCCGCTCACATTTCCGAGGTACTAAGCTTCGACTTTAGCCGAGCTTAGTTTGCCCTGAATCGTGCGAGGGGAATATCGCACGAGTAACATGATCGCTAAGACGAACGTGAGCATTTCTGCAATGGGCAGGGCCCACAAAAATGAAATGTTGCCGCCATATTGGTAAAGTCCGTACATTAAAATACAAGGCAGTAGCAACCCTCTGCTGATCGCAATGAGTGCAGAGGGACGAGCGGCGTGAATGCCTGTCAGATAAGCGGATATGCAAATATTAATGCCATTGAAAAGAAAGATCGGCCACAAAATATCCACATACCCAGCCGCTAATACCGAGGTGGCCTCGTCTTCTAAAAAGACCCCGACCAATTGATCGGTGAAGCCCAATAAAATCGCAATGAGGCTAAAACTTGTGAGCAGACAGGCGCCGATGGCCAGTGTTAAAAACTGTTTCACCCGTTTCATTTGTTGTGCACCGTAATTCTGACTCACGAACACTTGGCAGGCCTCAGAGAACGAATAGACAATCATAATACCTACAAAAATAAGGTAGTTAATGATGGTGATGGCCGCCACGCCAGAGGTGCCTACGCTGGTGATCAACAACCAATTGAGAATGAAAGCTACCACGCTGCCACTGGTTTCATTAATGAATTCCGAAAGGCCGTTGAACGAAGCTTGAAAGATTTCTTTCCACTGCCGTTGTATGAATGAAAATGTCAAACGACGGTTTTTAAAAAAGAAATAGGACATGAATAGACAGACAGGAAACGCTTGGGCGAGCCCTGTCGCCCACGCTGCTCCCGAAATGCCCATGCCAAGATGGGCCATAAAAATGTAGTCGAATACAATGTTGAGTGCGGATGCCATGAGTATTCCGAATGCGGAAAATCCCGGATAACCATCTGCACGAACAAAATAATACATGACGATGATAATCACTTCGATCAGCAAGAACGGGAACCGGATTTGAAAATATTCTGCCATGAGTGGGCGTAGGCTTTCGGTCGCACCTAGAAATGAAAATAGCGTATCTTGAAACAGCAGTGAAAGCGTAACACTGAAGCCGGCAAACGTGACGATAGCAATCACAATCTTACTAAAGGTGTTGGATGCAAGATCGAATCGCCCTTCACCAATGTATTTTCCTGCCCGCACTGAGCCACCAATGGCTAGCATATAAGCGATGCCAAAGACAAAGGTTAAAAATGGAATTAAAAGATTAATGGCAGCAAGGGCTTCTGCCCCCACGTAATTTCCAATAAATACCCCATCGACCAATGAAGCAGAGGAAAAGGAAAGCAAGCCAATGAGCGAAGGCACGAATAACGCAAAGAAGTTTTTTAAAATCGAACCAGAGAGTACGGCGTTGCCCGAGTCTAATGCTTTGTCCATGCCGAATCCCTAGAAAAAATCGTGATTGTGTGTCAAATGGGCACAACAGGCCATATCCCCTAGAGGGTAGACACGCTAGTTTTGATTGAGGATATCGAGCAATTTTTTTAGGCGAGATACCGGTTGTCTATCTTCAAGAATGTCTTGTTGGACGTCGGGTTCCAGTCCGATTAAACAAAACACCTGCCAGCAAAATTCTGTCGCGCTCATGTTCTGCCAATGATCCGATTTAAGGGCGTCATGAACCTCAGGCTCATGAGCCGAGAGGGCTAGCAAGCGGTGCATGATTTTATCTTGGTATTCCAGTAGCAGGGTTTGCTCCGTGTCGGTGAGCAGTAGGTCTTCGAGTGGCGCACATTGAGCGATGTTAAACGGCAAGGTCTGAACAATATCAGTTAACTGATAGCGTTGGGTGGTGTGTATGTTCACCAGTAACCGTCCGTCGTCCAAGGTTTGAAATAACTCGCAACGGCCTGCCGTAAAAACAGACTTAGGCTTGTAGGTGTCTTGATTGGATTGCAAAGCATCTTCAAGGTCTTGGTGATGCTCCCCTTCATGTAGAACTTTTTCAACATGGCACACAGCCACTTCCATTCCCGTATCTAGACAATGTTGAATCATCGTGCGGTAGCGAGGTTCGAATACGTGCAATGGAAATACCATGCCAGGAAACAACACGCAGTTAGGAATCGGAAATAACGCCAGTTCGGTCATGTCACTCTTAGTCACCAGATGAAATGCCAGCGCTCTCAGAGTGATGGCATGAATGGTCTATTTATTGAGTATACGACATCCCTCGGTGATCAGATGAGTTTTTCAGAAGGATTGGTTATGACCATGGAGTTTGTTTGCACAAGTCATTAAAAAGGCAGGCGTCAGAGTTTTACGAATCGTCACTAAATGAAATGGTTTTCACGGCTTTTTCGACTTTCGCCTTGGGCCATTCGGAGGCGGCAGTGGGGGCTTGGTTCGGTCTCAGTATGGTGCCAAATCCAGCACGATCAATGACCACTTTACCCAGTTCATTTTCCACCACTAAACCGTGTTCACTATCAATTAACAGAATATGCAAGCTGCCGTCGTCCCCTAGCTCACCGCCCCAAAAATCGGTACCGCGAATGCCGATGGTACCCAGCGGGGTGCGCACCTGAAAATTGGGAGACTCTGTTTGGGTGATGGCTCCAGTAATGATGCGAAAGGCCCCTTTGGTAAACTCGAAAAAGGCGTTTTTATCCTGTTGTTCGGAAGAAAAGGCTTGAATGTCCATCTGTGTGTTTGCACCTAAGGTGAGCAACGTCCCTTCGTAGAAACGCAGGCTGGCGCGAGCATTTTCGTGGGTAACAACTCGGTCGGCTAGGCGCAGGTTTGTGCCCCGTTTAAGGTTTTGCACGGCATCTTGCCGAGACAGCGTGACCTCTTTTTCCACTCTGAGGGTTTTCGCTATGTCTTGGCTGGCCGCATTGGCACTACAGATAAACAGGCATGCAATTAGCGTTAATCTATAAAACGTTTGTGTGGTCATTACCAGAATGCCTCGTCTTCGACGTCCGGTGGTGCGTCATATTGATTGGTATCTGACTCACGTTGTTGTTGAAGTTCTTCAAGTAATGAGCCGGTCTTGTCGATGGCTTGATCTCTTTCTACGTCTTCAGGGCCGGTATCGCCGACTTCTGTGTAGCCACCGGCGCGGGACGCGATGGCTTTTTCGGTGCGCTTGTTAAGTACAACGATGGCGATGCGGCGATTCACTGGGTCTGAAGGGTCAGCAATATTAAAATGAGCCTTGTCTCCCATGCCGACGACTTGTGCGATTTTCGCTTCTTCTAAGCCCGCATCACCGAGTGCTCGGCGGGCCGAATTTGCTCGACTGGCAGAGAGCTCCCAGTTGCCCGCGTCCCATGCATTGGTGTTGCCTGAACTGTCGGTATGGCCGGTTATCGAGACACGATTTGGCACAGCGGCCAATATCGGAGCCAATTCGTAAAGGATGTCTTCGGCGTAATATTTTAGGCGCGCGGATCCGGGGGAGAACATGGGACGGTTGGTTTTATCCACAATTTGGATACGCAGCCCTTCACTCGTAATGTCCACTTTAAGTTGATCTTTGTATGGGCTGAGTGTGGCACTCTGGTTAATTTTTTCTTGGAACTCAGCTTCCATAGATTCAAGGCGGGCCCGTTCAATGGCCTCTGCGGCATTTTCAATTTCTTCGGCCTGCAGCACTTTTGTAGGGTCAATGGTTTCGCTGATGGCTACGTTGTCGGCGGTGGAAGGACTGCCCCCTAAATCAATCACCCATTTACTGGGTACTTTTTTCCCGTCTTCGAAGGCGGCAGGGTCGTTAAAGTACCCTGCTACAGCGGCGATTTCTTCTTCGTTGGAACTGTTGATGAGCCAAAGGATAAGAAACAGAGCCATCATGGCCATGGCGAAGTCAGCCAAGGCCACTTTCCATGCGCCGCCATGATGAGCTTCATGCCCTTTTTTCACGCGTCGAATGATGACGTTCTGATGTTCGAATTTATCCATGGCGTTTTATCTCACCGTGCATTAGCGGCCTCGAACCTTGCTCTCGAGTTCGCTGAAGCTGGGGCGGTCGTGGGCAAATAGTACCTTGCGACCAAATTCCACTGCCAACTGGGGTGGGAGACCGTTGACCGACGCAACGATGGTGGCTTTGGCGGATTCATAGAGTTTAATTTCTTCGTGGGCGATGTGATCCATCTTCGAGGCAATGGGTCCAAAGAAGCCATAGCCAAACAAGACACCCGAGAAGGTACCAACAAGGGCAGCAGCGATGTGCTTACCAATTTCTTCCATGGGGCCATCGATGGCGCCCATGGTAATCACGATACCGAGCACCGCGGCCACGATGCCAAAGCCAGGCATGGCATCCGCGATCTTTTGAACGGCATGGGCGGGCTGGGACAACTCATGTAGACGGGAATCTATTTCCATGTCCATGAGGGCATCTAATTCATGTGCCTGCATGTTGCCTGCAGCGATTAATCGAAAATAATCAGCGATGAAATCGGCTAATGGGTGGTTTGCTTGAATCGCTGGGTACTTGGAGAAGATGCCGCTGCTCTGGGGGTTTTCCACATCCGCTTCGATGGACATCATGCCTTCTTTACGGCTTTTATTGAGGATGTCATAGATCAGGCTTAGGCAGTCCATGTGCAACGCTTTGTTGGCCTTGCCACCCATAATGACCTGAGGAAACAACTTAAACGTAGCGATGTGCACGGGGCCGGGGTTACTCACAATGTGAGCACCAATACCGGCACCGAGTATGATGATAAATTCGTAAGGTTGCCACAGGGCCATAAGCACACCATGGCTACCAAGGTAGCCAAAGATGACGCTACAGACCACAACGGCCATGCCAAATAGAAACAGCATTCCTTTTTCCCTGTCAGCCCGTCTCTTAAGCGAATCCGTGAGCTATGATGTCTAGGTTCGTACCTAGGTTATCTGCCACTTGGCTTAACCCTTGAGGGCTAGGCTCGCCGTTTTCCATATTCCCGATGAAAGAGGGCCATAATCGATCAATCTGGACTATTGTTAAGTAAAGGATAGAAAAAGGCTTTCCACAAATAGAATGGAAGCAAAAACACCCAAAGGGGCTAAGGCTTGGCTGGATACCGCCAATGCCTTCCCGCTACCCATTTTAAAAGCGTCGGCTTTGTTGCTTACTAAGCAAATCAAGGACGGTGCCTCTTTGGCTGAAATGGCACACACGGTCGAGCGAGACCCTGCCCTATGCCTTCATTTATTTAGTGCAGCGAATCGAGCTACCCCCAACTCTGATACCGAAATTTTGACCCTTAACCACGTGATTACATTGCTCGGTATGCAAGGGGTTGTAAATGTGGTTAAAAAGGCCCCACAGCAGGTTTTGGAGGCGAGTGATGCTTACCAAAAAGCCTACTTGCAAGCGCAGAGCAATAGTTTATTTGCTGGGCTGTTAGCAGAGCGCTGGGCCGAACATGTTCATGTCGGCGCGCCTGAAAAACTGAAGTGGGCCACGATTTTAGCGGGCGCACCGGTTTGGCTTATGTGGCGCATGGGGTACGGCCCCATGCGGCTGTTAAATTGGCAGGTACACCATCGACATCTAGGCAAAGCAGAGTCTGAAAAGGCCATTCTGGGTTTAATGTTGGATGATCTTTTACGCTTGCTAGGCCGCCACTTAGGTTTACCCAGTTTATCTCAGTCCTTGCTTGAGTGCGCCGAGCGACCCACCCTACACCAGTGGGCGAAATTGCTCAGCCCGCGTCATCATGACTTTATGGATGACGATGTGGAGTTGCGCCGACAAATGGTGCGGCCCACGCCGCTGATGGCGGTTTGCAGTTACCTAGCCGAGCAAAGCGCCGTAGGATGGATGACCAAGCGGGCACGACGAGGCCAGCTCTTGCTTTCCCGTATGAGTGGCTTAGCTGAAGATCAAGTCATGGTGATCAATCATGGTTTAGCCGTGGAGCTCAGTCGCACTCTCAAGGCCGAGCAGATATTGGCTCCCGCAAAATCGTTACTTTGGCCGACACAAGAGCGTCATGATGTTCCGTGGATGCGTGCGCCGATGGCTTGCTGGCTCAAAGACCCAAATCCAGATGCGGCACCTCAGCCCAAGGCGAAGTCTGTTGCACCTGCCGAGGTCATACCGCCCCGTCAACCGAACAAAGATCTTCTGCTTGAGTTGATTGACCAGTTTAACCGTAAAGTCGCCTCGTTTAAGGATATTCACGACATATTACTCACCTGCAATAAAGCCATCTATGAGGGGTTAGGTATGCGTCGGGTGTTTATCTGTGTGTTGAGCAAAAAGGGAGACATGTTAAGGCCGCTTTATTGCGTGGGAGATGATGAGCACGCGCAAATTAGGGGGCTGGCCATGGCGTTAGATAAGAATCGCTTTTTTGCCAAATTACTTCATAAGCCAGCTAGCTTCAAAGTCGATCGCGATAGCTACGGGCAAGTGAAAGGGATGCTAGAGCCAAAGGTGGCAGAGGGGCTCGGCAATCAGAACTTTATGGTGATGTCGTTGTTTGCCAATGGAAAGCCCATTGGCGTCGTGTATGCGGATGCGTCTGAGGCAGAAGATAGGATTAGCGACAAAGAGTATGGCGCGTTCAAAAAAATCTGCCAAAGCGCGAGTCATGCCCTAGATAGCTATGCCCAGCAACGAAGAACAGGCTAGCTTTGACACCATCATGGTCATCATGCGGGATTGAAAGTGGCCATAAAGCCTGACACCGAACCATTCCTTGTTTAAAATGCCGCAACTGTCTTATTAGAGGATCTGCCATGACTCTGCCATTGATCATTGAGCCAAGTGAGTTACAGGCCCACTTAGGGGATGAGTCTATTTTGATTTTGGATCTCGGCAAGGCTGAAACCTATCAACAGGCCCATATACCGGGGGCTGTTCATGTGCCTCCGTCAGATATTCAATTGGGTACCAAGCCCGCGCCGGGTAAGCTGCCTACGAAAGAGCAGTTGAGCTTGTTATTTAGTCGGTTGGGTTTGACGCAGAGCACGCATGTTGTGGTTTATGATGACGACGGCGGTCCATGGGCAGGCCGAATGATTTGGGTGCTCGACAGCATTGGTCATAGACATTACAGCTTCTTAAATGGCGGCATCCATAGTTGGCTGGCCGAACAGCGTCCGGTGGAATCAACCGGTGTTACACCGACATCGACAGATTACCAGGTGGAACACATCCAGCCGGACGTCAGCATTACTCAGGCGGATTTATTAAACGCCATCGAGCAAAACAGTGTCGAGATCTGGGATGCGCGATCCTATGAAGAGTACACTGGCGAAAAAGCAGTAAGCGCCCGCGGGGGCCATTTGCCAGGTGCGGTGAGTTATGAGTTTACTCGCGCATTAGATAGTGATCGATTCTTACGATTACGTGATCTTGAAACGGTAAAACAAGAACTGAATGCCATCGGTATCACCGGTGACAAAACCATCGTGAGTCACTGTCAAACCCATAGACGAAGTGGTTTGACTTATGTGATTTGTAAGCAACTGGGTTGGCCGATCAAAGCCTATGATGGGAGTTGGAGTGAGTGGGGTAATGACCCAAGTACCCCTATCGTGACCGGCCCAAACCCAAACTAACCTCAAAAGATTTTTACAAAGCGGAAAATATTGTGAATAAAAAGCTGTTTATCATTAGCCAGTACATCATTCCACAGCACGGTTTATCTCGACTGGTGGGGTGGTTTGCTAGTACAAAAATCGAATGGATCAAAAACCTATTCATTAAGAATTTTGCAAAAAAGTTTGATGTGAATATGAGTGAAGCCAAGGTTGAAGACCTTGAGGCATTTGCCTGTTTTAATGATTTTTTCACACGAGAACTAAAAGACGGTGCACGTCCGATTGCCGACAGTGCATTGGTGAGCCCTGCTGACGGAGCGGTTAGTCAACTGGGCAAAATTGAACTGGGTCGAGTGTTTCAGGCCAAGGGTCGAGATTTCAGCGTGACGGAATTGCTCGGCGGCGATGCGGAGCGTGCAGTGCCGTTCATGAATGGTGATTTTGCTACGATCTACTTGTCACCCAAAGACTATCACCGTGTTCACATGCCATGTAAAGGCACGCTAAAAGAAACCATTTATGTGCCGGGCGATCTGTTTAGTGTGAATCCAACCACGGCTGAAAACGTGGATGGCCTGTTTGCCCGTAATGAGCGCCTAGTCTGCATGTTTGAAACCGAGCACGGCCCAATGGCCATGGTGCTGGTGGGTGCTATGATTGTGGCGGGCATCGAGACTGTGTGGTCGGGTCAGGTGTGCCCACTACCAAAACAAGCTCAGGTGCAAAAATACGATGGTGGTGAAATCGTATTGGAGAAAGGAGATGAAATGGGCCGCTTTAAGCTGGGCTCTACTGTGGTATTGTGTTTCCCGCCGGATGCCATAGCCTTTAAAGAAGAGATTAAAGCGCAATCACCACTGCAAATGGGTCAGGCCATCGCTTAAATGTTCAGACATAATTAGCGCCGCATAGGCTTAATTTTGTCGTGATCCTGTATGAAATGTCTCAGCCACTTAATGATCATGGTGGTTGAGACTTTATAATTATTTAGGTATGCATCTCTAAACTCTTGTAAAAGAGACCAATCCTTTCCTTCATTCCCTGATAGATCAAAGGCTTCCATATTCCAAGTGAGCAGCTCTCGCTTTGTGATCGGTTCGTCCATCAGTATCGTTACATTGGTGTGGCGCGAGTCTTGTTCAATTTTAGAAAACAGTGCGTGAATGGATTGCTTTTCACCTTCTAGAATTTGAATGAATTTGCCTTGATCGTAAAACAGAACCCCAGTGATTTGATACGCAGGATTGCGAGATCGCGCCGTCGTCAGAATATCTGAAAAGTCCTTGGGCATTGAGCGCAGCGACCCTGTGTAATCACTGCTGTACATAATGAGGTGCATAGGGGCCCCCTGATTCCAACCTCATTAAGTATGGCCTATAAATGAAGAGTTGCTATGAAGGGTCTTGGCGCATATTGACTTGGTCTAGACTTTCCACAATTTGTTGGTAACTGGCAAATCGACCCTCGCTGATGTGACCCTCTTCCAACGCTTGTTTGATGGCGCAACCAGGTTCGGCCTGATGCTTACAATCACGAAACTTGCACATACCCACATACGGCTGGAATTCTTTGAACCCTTCTAGAATGTCTTGCTCCTCCATGTGCCACAACCCGAACTCGCGAATGCCCGGACTATCAATGAGGTCACCGCCGCTGGGAAAGTGAAAGAGGGTTGCCGTGGTGGTGGTGTGTCGCCCCTTACGGGACTGCTCGCTCAACGCGCCGACGCGAATATCTTCGTCTGGCAGTAGAGTAGAAATGATACTGGATTTCCCAACACCGCTTTGCCCAACAAAGACACTGATTCGGTCTTTTAGTAAGGCTTTAAGCTCATCTAATCCATTCTCGGTTTTGGCACTGGCCTGAATAAATGGGTAGCCAATGGCCTCGTAATCTGAGATGAGTTGAGTGAAATGCGCTTGATTCTCATCATTTAATAGGTCGACCTTGTTGAGGCAAAGTACTGGCTCGATATCGCTCATCTCAGCGGCGACCAAGTAGCGATCAATCAAGTTTCGGTGGGCATGAGGCTCCGGAGCAACGACGATGACCATATAGTCGATGTTGGCTGCGACGGCTTTTAGCTCGCCGTACATATTCGGACGTTGTAACTCGCTACGACGATCGAGCTTTGCCACCACGACACCCTGCTCAGCTCCCGCGCGCCAAATAACGTTATCGCCGGTCACGAGGCCGCCAAGATTGGCTCGCATGTAGCAGCGCATTTGTTCACCGTCGTTGGCTTCGACTAAAACCTGTGTGCCAAAGTGGCTAATGATTTGGCCCTCTTGTTCCGGACCTAGGTCGCCACCTTCTAATTCAACGCCGATGTCTGCTTCTTTCTTGGAGGCGCGTTCGGTACGTTCTTGTTGAATCTTATTGATGCGCCAAGCCTGTCGTTTGGTGAGCTTTCGTTTCGCCATATTACTTTTAGAGGTGCCTTTCGGGCTGGATCTGTGTTCAAATTGCGCTTAGTGCAACCTTGACTGCCGACCTCTTAGGGCTTGGTTACAAGGCCCGTTTTTGGGTGCTATTATTCAAAGGTGCCACGTAAGTATATCGGTAAACCCATTTGAGATCAGTCTGGATTCATGAAAACCCTGTCGACAGACTGATGAAAGGGTAAAAAAAGGCGAAAAAATGCAATCAAAACATAATCTCATCTGGGTAGACCTTGAAATGACCGGTTTAGACCCTGAAACGGATGTGGTGATAGAGATCGCCACCATCGTAACGGATGGGGATTTAAATGTATTAGCGGAAGGGCCTGTCTTGGCCATTCATCAGCCCGACAGCATTATCGATAACATGGATGAGTGGAATACCAAGACCCATGGAAATTCCGGTTTAGTTCAGCGCGTCAAAGAGAGTAAGGTGGATGAGGTTGAGGCGGTCAGGCAGACCATCGAATTTTTGCGCCAGTACGTGGGTAAAGGCGTGAGCCCTATGTGCGGCAATAGTGTGCACCAAGATCGTCGTTTCATGGTCAAATACATGCCGGAACTGGAAGCGTTTTTCCATTACAGAAACATCGATGTCAGCACCATTAAAGAGTTAGCTCGACGCTGGGCCCCGGAAAAACTAACCGGCCTAAAAAAGAAAGGCTCCCATAAAGCGTTGGACGACATTCGTGAAAGCATTGAAGAGCTGCAGTATTACCGCCAACATGTCATGAGCATTTAGTGCATGGCCAATATCCGCGTTCAGTGGTTCGTTGAGGGTGAGATTCGCGAGGGCCACCTAGACCTGTTGCAACAGTATTGGCAGTCGCCTCACGGTAAAATTTGGGTAGACGTGCAGGGCGATGATATTCCTGCGGATATCGTGAAAGGGTTTGGTTTACATGAGCTGTCCGTCAGTGACGCTAAGCGCTTGCGTCATCCCCCTAAAGTGGAAGCATTTGATGATTACACGTACATCCTGCAACGGGGCATTGAAACCCTTTCCACTGAATTAGAATTTAGCCATGTTCAGATTTCTTTATTTTTGGGCGAGCGATTTCTACTCACGTTTCACCAGAAACCGTCTTACAGTATCAATCATTGGTGGTCAGACGCCGAGCGTCAGCGCTGGGTTCAGTTAGACTTCTCTTACCTTTCAGCACGCATTTTGAACACCTTAGCGTCTCGCTATTTGGAAACGCTACTGGAGTTTGAGGGCTTGTTAACCGAGCTAGAAGACCAAGTCTATAGCGACACCACTGATAACACGCTGAATGCTTTGAATCGATATCGTAGTCGACTGCGTAAGTTACGACGTGTGTTTTATTATCACGAGAAAACATCTAAGTCGTTATTAGAGTTGCATGGTGATTGGCCGGGGGATGTCCTCTACCATTGGCAAGACGTCTACGATAAAAATGAGCGCTTGTGTACGTTATGCGATATGTATTATGAGTTAACGGGAGACTTGGTTGATGGTTTTCTATCCATGGCGTCTCACCGCCTGAATAAAACCATGCAAATCTTAACTGTGATTACCGCGATATTTGTTCCGCTGGGTTTCTTGGCCGGTTTATATGGTATGAACTTCGATTACATCCCCGAGCTTAAATTCCAGTACGGGTATTTTTGGCTGCTAGGCTCGATGGGTGTCATCGCCGTGAGCCTGATTAGCTTATTTAAATTGAAAAAGTGGCTGTAATGCTTCAACTAGAAAAATTCCATCAAGTATTAAGCTATACCATTTTATCAATCGGTGATTATCAGTTGACCCTGGGCGGCCTCATGGCGGCAGGTATCATCATTGTATTTGGCTATGTGATTTCTCGGTTCCTGCGTAAGGGGTTAGAAAAGCTATCCGTTCGACGCCAAGGGATCAATACGCAAGTTTATACACTGAGTCGATTACTGCACTACTTGGTCTTAACCATTGCCTTCTTGTGGGCGTGCAGTGCCTTAGGCATTAGCTTAGATAAGTTAACCATTGTCGCAGGTGCCTTATCGGTTGGTATTGGCTTTGGCTTGCAGAACATTGTTAATAACTTTGTGAGCGGCATTATTATTCTGTTCGAAAAGTCATTAAAGATTGGGGATCTTATTGAGCTGGAATCTGGGCTGTTTGGTGAGGTGGTGGAAATCAACATCCGCAGCACTATGATTCGTACGGGCGAGAATGTGGATATCTTGGTGCCTAATAGCGAATTCATCAATGGTCGTGTGACCAACTGGACGCTGGCAGAGGATGTGCGCCGTTTTCGTATTCCGTTTGGTGTCGCCTATGGCAGTGATAAGAATATGGTTAGGCAAGCCGCACTTGAAGCTGCGGCCCAAGTTGAGCACACGCTGGTCAATGAGAAGCGAGAAAGCTTAGTCTTTATGACGGGG